>Ga0209692_10000198_pt1 | contig 193922 bp, 173 predicted proteins | sample tdDd472_FD_187129 | JGI IMG/M metagenome (GOLD analysis project Ga0209692, IMG submission 187129) | Marine sediment microbial communities from the Atlantic coast under amendment with organic carbon and nitrate - tdDd47.2 (SPAdes)... | ecosystem: Environmental > Aquatic > Marine > Coastal >... | reverse complement strand
CGATCATTTAGCCTTTAAATACCTAAAACAGAGTGATCAGAATCAATGAGAAAGAGTGATCAGCTTGAATGAGAATCTGTGATCAGGTTCGATGAGAACAGGCGATCAACATCTATGAGAATATACAGTTGCCATCTACTCCGGCTCCCTTAAACACTCAATCTTAAGGATTTTCTGGAACATTTGGGCTTCACCCGTAGGGTGACTACGAATAAAGCTTGGCCAGCCGCCCCCAAATAACCCATAAAATCCTTAATCTCAAGCGCTTCAGTGAACCTCGCTACGAAGTCAACTGAGTTTTTTAGGATAAACAGACAAAAAAATTTGACAAATATTATCACACCCTGATTATTTGGTCTGTAGGATTTTTCTTACAAATAGGTTTTTTAGGCAAAAAAAGTCAGTTTTTTTGGATTCGCTCTTATTTGAGCTAAAGAATTTTAACCAAGCTGGAAAATTGAGGGGAAAGTGGTTTATCTAGACTTTTAAACTTTATAGCTATTTTTTTATAAGAAATTAGGGACGAGACAATAATATATGGACCGGTTTCTGATTCGCGATTCTTTACAAGTTTAATGAATCTTCTTAAAAATATATATCTGCCCACCATTATCCCTAACAGCAAATTTATTATTTTCACGATAAAACTGAAATTTTAGATATCTTTTACTGGCTGGAATATAAGCGACCATTTGCTTCCCTTTAATCATTAAGCTTCCGGCTAAATGACGTCTATTACCATCGGTCCAAATAAAATAGTAATCATTATAAATGGCGATAACATCACCACTAATGGCTTGCCAAATGCCATTCATATCCGCTGTTTTAAAGGACGGACGGTTATTTTCCATGGATTCCCAAACCTTATCCAGATTGGTTCCAAAAAAAGAGGTTTTTTGCTCTTCCTCTGTATCTGAGTCATGACTACTTGAAGAAGAATTACTAGTGCTATTATTTAAAAACGGGTCATTGGGAGAAAAACCGCCTAGGACAGAACGGTAAGGATTAACCGGAGACATGGCTAAACCAGCAATTGGCAATGGTGAATAAGGATACCGTGAGTAATTACTATAGCCCGTGCCTCGCATCATTCGACTCATCACATCCATCATTGTCAACATCATATCAACCATGGGTATATTACTATTGCTATTGTAATAACTATTGGCTGTAGTTGAAGAAAATATGCCTATGGTAATTAATAAAATAATACCAAGCCTTTTCACTATCGCTTCCTTAAAACCCGCACCATCTAAAAGTAGGCTATTGTACTGCATATTGACGGAGAAATTGAGCCATATTCGCAATTAATCTATCGAATTCGTCTAATCATAAATAGAGATAAGATAAATGTTAGGCTGGTTAAAAAAGTGGCACTGATTAGAGGAGAATAATCATACACCAAACCTATTTCGGCAATAATTTTATTTCCCATATTAAATACTAATCCAATCACTACACCAACCAATAATTTCGCCCCCATATTGGAGTTCCGAACGTGCCCCATAGCAAAAGGGAAAGCCAATAGCAACATAACTAATAGCGTAAATGGTGCGGTGATTTTTTGCCAAAAAATCAAATAGTAACTGGTACTATCCAAACCATTCTTGTCCAAATAATTGGCATATTTATAGACCCCCGTAGCCGAAAGTGCTTTTTTCTTGGATGAGATAACATCCACAAGTTCTAAATCAAGAGGCGTTTTCCATTTACGTTTTTCTAATTCTCTCGTCACAATTTTTTGTTCGGCAAAAATAGTTTGCTTAATATTTTCTAAAATCCACACCGAGCTATCATAAACGGCATGTTCAGCATAAGTTACGGTTTTTAATTGTCCATCATCCGAAAAGGAATAAATGGTTAAACCAGCCAAACTTTTATCCGCCAGAACGGAACGAATATTGGTATAGGTATTTTTATCTCGAATCCAAACTTCGTGTTTTATATCTAGAGTTACCGTATTGTATAAGGCAAAATTTTTCTCTTTTTGGGCGATATTTTCAGTAATCGGAGCAATATATTCACCGACGATAAAAATAAAAATAGCCAATAAAAATCCTACTTTTAAAACTGCAGATATAATCCGACTAGTAGTAATACCATTGGCACGCATAGCAACAATTTCACTATTACTATTTAAATGAGCCAGTCCCATTAAGGTCCCTAAAAGGACCGAAAAAGGAAAAATTTCATAACTACGCGAAGGGATGGTAAACAATACGAAATGAACAGCATTATAGAGGGTAAAACTTCCCTCCCCAATGTAATCGGATACCCGGATAAAGGCGATAAAACTATATAAGGAAATAATTATTAGGAAGACAATAAAAACAGCCGCAATGACTGTTTTCCCTATATAGCGATCAATAACATTCATTTAAATTTATAGAATTCGTTTTATTTCAACAAATAATTATTCGGGAAGGGAAATGGGATCGCCTGAAGTTAAAATGCCAAAAAAAGTATGGAGAAAAATCCTAAACGGGAAGGAATATACAACTTTTTAATCAATAAGCGAAAAGAGCCACCGAGAGTAAAAATAAAACTAAAGAATATAATTTGCAGACTTAATACCACAAATGACAAAAATATTATCATCGCTGCAGTAATGCTACCAATAAAATTATAAAATTGAGTCACAAACTCTCCTACTTATGATTTTACTTTCCTTAACTGGAGTATAAGCCGTTTTTAGCAAAAAAACATCTTTTCAAACAAAAATAGTTTAGTTCGATACTCTTTTTTATACGCTGAAAAACCAATAATAAACGAATATTATCCATGGTCTACATATGTTATTTCGGCCATTCTTCGCAGTTCTTAAGTACTATTGTTAATCTAATGCTTAATTCTCAAGTTCAATAATTTCATAATCATGACTGACTTCAGCCGTCTTGGCCAACATAATTGAGGCGGAACAATATTTTTCAGCCGACAACTCGATAGCACGTTGAACTTGTTTTTCTTTAATTTTTTTCCCTGTCACCACAAAATGCACATGAATTTTAGTAAATATTTTTGGCTCAGAGTCCGCCCGTTCTGCGCTTATTTCAGCAATACAATCAGTGACGTTTTGTCTGGCCTTTTGCAATATCATCATCACGTCAAAAGAAGTGCATCCTCCCAGGCCCAATAACAACATTTCCATTGGACGAATCCCGAGGTTTTGTCCACCACTTTCTGGCGGCCCATCCATGACTACCGCATGGCCACTCCCGGATTCGCCAACAAACATGACATTGTCAACCCATTTAACTTTTGCTTTCATTTTTTCTCCATAAATAGATACCATGATCCATAAATTATATCGTGGATAATATACCCAAGCCACCTGAAAATACAGGTTTCAGGTGGATTGGGTATATACACGATTTCTATAGTGAGATGATATTTTTAAATTATCAATACATCAGATTATTCACTCATCGTCATTCTATGCTATGCTATTGTTTATCAACCCAACTAACTACAATAAGAATTTTATTATGTCCATTGTTAAAATTAAAAAAGAAAATCCAGCCATAACTAAATTTCTCAGTCATTGCCATAAAAAGAAATACCCTGCCAAACAAACCATAATCCAGGCAGGCTCCAGTCCAGATACTTTATATTACATAACTAAAGGTTCTGTATCGGTGATGTTAGAAAGTGACGACGATCATGAAATTGTCTTGGATTATCTTAATCCAGAAGATTTTTTTGGTGAAATGGGCTTGTTTGAGGAAGACACAGATCGTAGCGCCTGGGTAAAAGCCAAAACCGATTGTGAGATTGCCCAAATTTCATATGTTAAATTTAGTCAATTAATGAATAGCTTCCCTGAAGTTCTATTCGAAGTTTCTCGTCAAATGGCCGGACGCTTACGTAAAACCAGTCAAAAAGTTAGCGATTTGGCATTTTTAGATGTTACCGGACGCATAGCAGCTATATTATTGGATTTATTGGCCAAACAACCAGATGCTATGACCCACCCTGATGGTATGCAGATTAAGGTTACTCGTCAAGAATTAGGAAAACTTGTCGGATGCTCTCGCGAAATGGCAGGAAGAGTCCTAAAAAGCTTAGAAGAACAGGGGGTTATTTCAGTTAGTGGCAAAACTATTGTGGTTTATGGTGCACGCTAGTCTATTAAACAGCTTTGTATAATTACCGATCAGGCAACTCACTGCTCCATTTAATCCATACTCAGCGAGTAATGTCCTGCTTAATTAGTTTGCCTACCTAGGTATATTTTCGTGAAAAAAATTTTTTTACTGGTTTTAATACTCCCTATTTTAGTTTTTGGAGGATTAAAAGGTGCGCTTTGGTATTTTAGCAAAAGCGCTATGGATGATCTGGCCAAAAAAGTATCATCCTTCGTTGATCTAAGATATGAAAAAATTGAAACGTCTCTACAGGGAAGCGTATCGATTAACGATATAGCCCTTTATTCTGCATTAATCGACGATACGATTAAGATTAAATCATTAAAATTAACAACTAACGATGTTTTTAGTCTATTAACCTTACACTCTAAACTTAAAAAAAATAAAATCCCTGAATCCATGCTAATCCATATCCAAGGTATCGAAATGGATATGGAAGGAAATATTGCAAAAACACTTACTAGTCCAGATACCCCTCTAACAATGGCTGATAATATTGCGACTCTAGCCTGCGGAAACACCAAACGTTTTGATGCAAAAGTCCTTCAAGACATGGGTTATGAAACTATTTTTGCTGATTTTATTTTTCAATATCAATTTGACGAGTCGCAGGGCAGCCTCGATCTAACCTTAATTGAAAATCTGGATCGATTATTTTCTATTAAACTAAATGCCACAGTTAATAATATTCGTCGACTGCCTCGCATTACTAGCCTGACATCTTTACCCAAGATTGGAAAAGTCAGCCTGAATTATGATGATGATTCTTTAGCGAGCCGAAAAATCCAATATTGTGCGAAACAAAATAAATCTACCCAAGACGAATATATTGACAAGCACGTTACCTTATTCGATCAATACTTACAACAATTGGGTATAAATCTTGGCTCTGACCTACTTGGTGCCTATAAAGATAGCTTAAAAGAACCGGGGAATATTGATTTAACTCTGGATTTAAGAGGTATTGACGACTATATGGAATTGGCACAAATTCCTATTCCCGATCTTATTCACAATCTCTCGACGGAACTGAAGGTCAATGATAAAAAAATTGGAATGCATCGCTTAAATATCAATAAAGATCAATTTATGCAGATGGCTTTGGGGCATAGCAAAAAAGCCATTATCGTGTCCGATCCCAATGTTAAGCCCGATAAACCGGCAAAGGCCTTTCATACCATTAGTCGCACTCAGCTGATTAAATATAATAAGCATCAAGTTATTATTAAAACTAAAAATGGCAAAACTTATCAGGGGCAATTACAAGTCACTAAAGACCGCCGATTTAAATACGCAGTTTCAAGCCGCACCAGAGGTGGTCAGGTATCTTATCATGTAGACCTGGAAGACATAAAATCAGCACAGGTTTATTACTAATTTTATACCCAAGCTACTTCAATTTGCATAAAAAAATAATTGACGTCATCCCCGAGGTCTCTTATCGGGGACCCATTTCTCTCGATAGATTCCCGATAAAAAACTTCGGGAATGACGTATTTTGAGTGAATACGAAACCTTGCATTTCCGAGTATCACGAGTATATAACCAGAAAAATAGCTATTAAGCCTATTTTTCTGGCCCTGTAATTAACTTTTTAAACTGGCATGTGCTGCGGCTAAACGAGCCACCGGAACCCTAGGGGCCGAGCAGGATACATAGTTTAAACCGGCTTTATGGCAAAACTCGATAGATGCTGGATGACCACCATGTTCACCACAAATACCAATACTCATATCCGGACGACACTTTCTTCCCCAATCAATGGCTAATTCCATTAATTTCCCCACCCCATTCACATCTAAAACCTCAAAAGGATTATCTTGTAAAATCCCACGTTCATTATACAAAGGGAGAAACTTATTTTCGGCATCTTCACGCGAAAAAGAGAAGGTTGCTTGACTCAGGTCATTAGTACCAAAGGAGAAAAATTCAGCCTCTTCTGCCAAAGATTCAGAACGCAAACAGGCTCGGACCACTTCTAACATCGAACCAAATTTAAACGGCACAGGGAATCCATAGACTTTTTCAATATCTACGGCAATATGATTAACAAAGTCTTTAATATATTTAAGTTCTTGATGGGTACATACCTGAGGAATCATAATATACGGATTTACTTCCACTCCCCTACCAATACAATCCGCAGCGGCTTCTAAAATGGCACGGATTTGCATGGCATAAATTTCTGGAAAGGTGATTCCCAAACGCACACCGCGATGACCCAACATGGGATTAGTTTCAAATAAAGCTCGCACCTTTTTTAACATGGTTCTTTTCTTTTCAATTGCCGCTTCGACTAAGCCTCGATCAACAAAATCCGGAATATTTTTTGCCAACAAGTTATCATGATTTTGTTGAACTAATAAACTCATGGTTGATTGTAAGACACTCATTCCAGAGACCATACCACGTAGTTGTTCCAGTTCTTCCAGTTCTTGCTCCAATTGTTTTTCATTGGGCAAAAACTCATGGATCGGAGGATCAAGTAAACGAATGGTTACCTGGCGTGGAGACATCGCTTCAAACAAAGCTTTAAAATCAGAACGTTGAATGGGTAATAATTTATTGAGCGCTAATTGACGCTGTTCCAAATTCTCTGCCACAATCATTTCAATCACAATGGGAAGCCGATCCACGTCATTAAACATTCGTTCCGTACGACATAAACCAATTCCCATCGCTCCATATTTAAGGGCTCGATTGGCATCGACGGCAGTATCCGCATTGGCCATTACTTGTAATTTGGCTTTTTCATCAGCCCAACCCAAAAGGGTATTTAATTCTAAAGAAAAGTCTGCCTCAATGGTGGGTATTTCACCGATATAAACATTCCCGGATGAGCCATCAATAGTAAGAATGTCCCCTTCTTTAATTTCTATATCCCCTACATAAGCTTGACGAGTAGTTACATCGACATCAATACCTTCTGCTCCAGCCACGCAGGGTTTACCCATACCTCGCGCAACCACCGCAGCATGTGACGTCTTCCCCCCACGACTGGTTAAAATTCCTTGCGCGGCAAAAAAACCATGGATATCTTCAGGTTTGGTTTCTTCTCGCAAAAGGATCACTTTATGACCGAGATTACCCAATTGTTCGGCTCTATCTGCATCAAAAACTGCTTGCCCACTAGCAGCCCCCGGAGAAGCGGGTAAACCCTGTGCTAATGCAGTTTCGTTAACATTGGGATCAATTCTAGGATATAACATCTGTTCCAAATAAATGGGATTAATACGTAATAGAGCCTGGGCTTTATTAATCAATCCAGCCCGTTCCATTTCAACTGAGGTTCTAACTAAGGCCGTTGCATTCATTTTACCGTTACGAGTTTGCAAGCAATATAAACGACCTTGTTCAATGGTAAACTCAAAATCCTGTACTTCTTTATAATGGCTTTCCAAACGATCTCGTAGTTCACTGAGCTGACGATGCATTTCTGGCATTTCTTCTGCCAAGCGATCAATGGGTTTAGGGGTTCGAATACCGGCAACCACATCTTCTCCTTGAGCATTAATTAAATATTCACCAAAGAGACGATTTTCTCCTGTGCCAGGATTTCGAGTAAAAGCAACACCAGTAGCACAGTCGTTACCACGATTACCAAACACCATAGTCACTACATTAACAGCAGTACCATTAGCTTGTTCAGGAGTAATTTTAAATTCACGTCGATAATCCACGGCACGTTTACCATTCCAAGACCCAAAAACAGCTTTAATGGCAATTTCTAACTGTTCATGTGGGTCATCTGGAAACGCTCTTCCGGTCTGTTGCTTGACAATTTGCAGAAATGCCTGAGTGATTTCTTTTAAGCTATCACTATCCAAGTCAACATCTTCTTTGGCCCCGTGCTGATTTTTAATTTTAGTAAAGGCTGAATCAAAGTGCTCATCATCGACTCCCAAAGCGACTTTACCAAATAGTTGGATAAAACGACGATAGGCATCATAGGCGAATCGGGGATCGCCTGTTTGTTGAATCACTCCTTGAATCGTATCGGAATTAAGCCCCAAATTTAAGATAGTATCCATCATACCCGGCATGGACATGGCTGATCCCGAACGCACAGAAACCAGGAGAGGATTTTCACTATTTCCAAATTGTTTACCTGATTCAGCTTCAACTTGTTGCAAGTGGCTTTTCACTTGTTCCAACAAGCCATCCGGTAATTCATCATTCTGGGAATCTAAATAGGCCAAACAAGCTGAAGTAGAAATCACAAAACCAGGAGGAACATTCAAGCCAATTTGAGTCATTTCACAGAGATTAGCCCCTTTTCCCCCCAATAACTGTTTATTTTTGCCATCGCCATCAGCAAATGCAAAGACCCATTTATTTAATTTATCAGTTGTCATTACGAAAGTCCCCCAAAGTAAACTTTTTATTAAAATTATGTATTCATGATACTAGCAGAAAAATAAGACATTTATATTAAACCTTGTCAATAACGTTTAATTTTTAAGTGATTCCCCTCTTCTCGAACTAAATCTCCCATATGGACCTTAAAATTATTCTTTCTTCGATCTTCAAAATATAATTCCAGGCACTCATTCATTACCGGAAAGGCCAGTTTTTCCCAGGGAACTTCATTTTCAGAACAAAACTTAGTACTCAAGCTTTCTAATCCCGGGGCCGCAATACCGTCTTTTACCTGGCCACGAAACATAATATAAACATGGCTAATATGCGTGATATTAAACACCGCAAATAACTGCATATTGTCAATTTCTGCTCCGGCTTCTTCCATAGTTTCTCTAGCCGCACCCTGCATAGCTGTTTCATGATTTTCCATAAACCCTGCAGGGAGGGTCCATAATCCGTAGCGTGGTTCAATAGCCCGCTCACATAAAAGGATTTTTTCTTGCCATTCAGCGATACAACCCACTACAATTTTTGGATTCTGGTAGTGTATTCGCTCACAAGTCTGACAAACAAATCGGGGCCGATTGTCTCCCTCGGGGATCAAAAAACTGACTTTTCCACCGCACGCACTGCAAAAGTTCATAGCAAAACCTGTATTATAATAAAACGATTATTTTAACACTCTACGAGAAAGAAAAGACATGGATATCTTATTGCAGCACCAACAGCGGCTCGCTAATTGTCGACTTTGTCCACAGATGCAAGGTCCACCCGTGTTTGGACAAGCCAATCATTCTCCCATCATGCTCATCGGTCAAGCACCTGGGTTTAAAGAGGTCGAGGTACATAAACCCTTTGCTTGGAAAGCTGGGAAAACGCTGTTTAGTTGGTTTGAGAGCATCGGCCTCGGTGAGGAACAATTTCGAAACCAAGTTTATATGAGCGCTGTGTGTCGCTGTTATCCCGGCAAAAAACAAAAAGCCGGAAAAATTCTCGGGGGTGATCGAGTCCCCGACAACAATGAAATAAGAAGCTGTTCTCAATGGTTACAATCTGAAATCACTATAATAAAGCCAAAGCTGATTATTCCGGTGGGGAAGTTAGCCATAAATCAATTGATTAAAATTAAAAAGTTAGATCAAGTCGTTGGCAATATAGAAACAATAAATATATATGGACATCACTGTGAAATATTATCCCTGCCGCATCCCTCTGGAGTCTCAACCTGGATCTATACAGAGCCGGGAAAAACACTTTTATCAAAGGCTCTTCAGCTCCTCCATAACCACCCGGTTTGGCAGCAAGTATTTAAACCGATTATAGACGACCATACATGGTAATTAATTGTCGAGCGTCCTGGCAGTTGGCTTCAGTGATTTGTTCCCAATTAAACCCCCAATTCCAATTGCCTTCAATAGTTCCTGGAGTATTCATGCGATGCCCTATTCCCAAGTTTAGAAAGTCTTGCATAGGAATAATCGCCAATTTTGCAACGGAGGATAAGGTAGCCCATTTAAGCAAGTTTTCAACACTGCAATCCGCTTTAAAATAGTTTTGGATATACCCACAATCATTGTCATTTAGGGTTGTTGCCCAAGCTAAAGTAGTATCATTATCATGGGTTCCGGTATAAACCACTGAATTTTCGCTATGATTATGAGGAAGGTAGGGGTTATCAGCCTCATGACTAAAAGCAAATTGCAATATTTTCATACCCGGTAACTGGAATTTATCCCGCAAATCCTCAACTTCTGGGGTGATTATGCCAAGATCTTCCGCCACTAGGGCTAAGTTATCAAAACTATCATACAATTGATCTAATAATTCTTCACCCGGCGCTTCAATCCATTGCCCATTAATAGCCGTTTCAGACTCAGCAGGAATCTCCCAATAAGCCTGGAGCCCTCTGAAATGATCAATCCGGATTAAATCATAGAGATCGATTTGACTCTGGATTCGTTTCTTCCACCAGGAAAAATTGTCCTCCAGCATATGCTTCCAATCATATATAGGATTACCCCAGCGTTGTCCGGTTTCAGAAAAATAATCCGGTGGAACTCCGGCAACAACGCTGCATTGACCTAATTCATTCAAATGAAAATTATCGCGTTCGGCCCACACGTCAGCACTGTCATGAGCAACAAAAATCGGCAAATCACCAAACAGCAAAATTCCTTTTTCATTGGCATATTGTTTTAAGTTTTGCCATTGTATGAAAAAGCTAAATTGACCAAATTTGATACATTCTATTTTTTCATGCAGTCGTTCTGATACTTCAGCCAATGCATCTGGCTCACGATTTCTTAATCCTTCGGGCCACTGAGTCCAACCATTGAGCATCTGATCTTCACGAATGGCGATAAATAGGGCGTAATCGTCTAACCAGTTTTTATGCGATTGACAGCATTGTTGAAATAGTTGCAGGTCGGAATGTTCAGGTAGGGCAATTAAATTTTTCCAGGCACTATAAGTACAAATGGTTCGAAAATTGGGCGATTCTTTTTGCTCAACGGTAAAATCATCCAAATTTATCCAACCCCGCTCAGCCATCAATATCGGACTGATTAAATCAGTATTACCAGCATGAGTCGAAAGCGTCTGATAGGGAGACCCGTTGATCCCATGAGTTGGTCCCAATGGCAGCATTTGCCAAACCGAAAATCCGCAATGGGCAATAAAATCAACAAAACGATAGGCAGCAGGTCCAATATCGCCATTACTAAAGTCAGCCGGCAATGAGGTGGGATGAAGTAATATTCCTGCTCTACGTTTATCTAAGGGTGATTTAATACTTTTATTGGTATTCATTAATTCTCCTGCCCCGGACGCATGGTTCCGCCTGATGCAGGATCACCACCCCCAAAAGTAAATGCTTTATGTAAATAATCTGGTTCTGGCTGTTCTAATAATTGATATAAGACCGACAAATTGAGTCGATAAAGCTTCTCAAAACTACTGACTGATTCCGCCGAATTATAGTCACCAAACCACCAAAACCAATCCGAACCTTCACAAATCGCCAATTGTTGATCGATTCGCTGACGTTTCTCATCACTCAGATTATTTTTTTCAACCACATGGTCATAGCATTGTTTGGCTTCAATTAACATTTCCCAGCCACGGTTTTTTGCTTTTTCCCCAATCCAGGTCGAAAAAGTACCATATACCCAGCTTCCAGCAACCAACTCGGGTAAAGGTTCTGCTTCAATATTTGACGCTAAAACTTGACTAAAAGTAGTCAGTTGTAATTTGGGATGATCGGCCAGTTTTTCATATAAGGCCGATAAAAAATAATAGCCATTTTCAGGATAATATTCCCAAGCATTTTCACCATCCAAAATGACAGAAACAACTCGATTAGCTTGATTATCATATTGATGATAAATATTTTCCAAATTTTCAATAAAATTAGCCACCGCATCATCGGCATGCCATTTGGAATAATTAAAACCTATCAGATCGGCTAATCCATCGTCTCGGAAAAAGCAGCAGATATCGCTATTATCTTGCTGATAGGCACGATGCATACCTTTACTTTCTTGAATTTCATGAAAGATTCCGGCTTGGGTTAAACTATTGTGCAACACATTGCCGCCCGTTGCAGTCCATTTAAAACCATGTTCTTGCAACAATTCCAGAGTCTGATCACTGACACTACCTTCTGACGGCCAGCAACCAATAGGGGTAAAGCCAAAATACTTTCTAAATACCTCAATTCCTTTTTGAATATGCCAATGAACCCGCTCTTCACCCCCCGGATAACTATCATATTCCGGCATCGGAGCATCGGGTAAAGCATCTTTAGTGCTCTGTAAGTCCAACAGCAAGGGCATTATGGGGTGAGCATATGGTGTTACGGATAATTCAACGCGCCCCGCTTCGGCCAATTGTTTATAACGATTGGTTAAGCCGGCAATTAATTCTGATATGACAGAGAGTAAAATCTGACGGTCTTTATAACTAAACTCTGTCCCTTGTTTGATTAATTTTTTGATGCGGCGATCTTTACGTCGGATGGTTTCTCCCATCCATGCCAAATGGTGCCAAACTAAAAGATCAAATAAATATTGATCCTTTAAATAACTCAACATCTCGGGATGTTCCAAATACCAATTGGTCATCTCGGCCAAGCGTTGATAGGGCGGAAAGGGATCAATTAATCGTTCTTGGTTAGCCCGTAAACAATCTTTCATCAATTGAATTTTAAACTTAGGCTTCGAGGAAATTTTTTTCGCAGCCAAAGCGATCAAAAGCGGGTCTTTTAAACTATCCTCACCTTGAAAATAACTCTGCAATTGGGCCGCATAATCACTTAGTTGTTCCATCAGAGTTGGCGTAAAATTAACTACTGCTTTAGCTTTTGGATTATCCTCAATATGGGCTGCCATATCGGTATAATCCTTAATGGCATGCAAATAAGTCCAGGGTAATTGATATTTATCGGTTTCAAGATTTCGGTATTCGGGTTGGTGCATATGCCAACACAGCACTACCGGCAATTTTTTACTATCAGTCGTCATTGATTTATCTAAAATTATCCACTTTTAGGAATTCATCGGATTTGATGAATATCTTGTCTCAACATGTCAGGAGTAACCAGTACAATCCCCTTCTCAGTTACCCGGAAACGGGCCTTATCATCATCGATATTTTCACCGATAACCATACCATCTGGAATCACACAACTCTTATCCAATACGGCACGTTTTATCCGACAATCTTGCCCAATTCGTACATCCGGTAATACCACGGAATCTTCAACATAAGAACCGGTTTCGATATGCACTTTAGAAAATAGTACCGAATGGCGTACCACCGCTCCCGAAACAATACAACCACCAGAAACCATGGAGTCAACTGCCATACCGCGTTTATCATCATCATCAAAAACAAATTTAGCCGGTGGCAATTGTTCTTGATGGGTCCAAATAGGCCAGTCGGAGTCATACAAATTTAACTCAGGAGAAACGCCAATAAGTTCCTGATTAGCAATCCAGAAAGAATCTATGGTACCCACATCGCGCCAATAAGGCTTTTCTTGAATAACGTCTTTACTGAAGGGGTAAGCAAATGCACGATATTTAGAAATAACTTCAGGGATTATATCGTGACCAAAATCACGGCTGGAATGAGGGTTATCCGAATCTTTAATCAATTGTTCATACAAAAAGTCGGTATTAAAGACATAAATCCCCATAGACGCGAGTGCTCGATCCGGATCATGAGGAATGGATTTAGGATTATGTGGTTTTTCGGCAAACTCAACAATTCGGTTATAACCGTCCACTTCCATAACACCGAACGCCTTAGCCTCTTCCAGAGGCACTTCAAAACAGCCCACAGTCAAATCCGCTTGATTATCCACATGCGCAGCTAACATTGCCCCATAGTCCATTTTATAAACATGGTCACCAGCCAGAATTAAAACATGTTCGGGACGATGCGAACGTAAAATGTCAATATTTTGAAAAACCGCATCAGCAGTCCCCATATACCAACTTTCTTTTACCCGCTGTTGGGCGGGAAGCAACTCGACATATTCACCAAATTCACCCCGGAAATGTCCCCAACCTTGTTGTATATGACGCAATAAAGAATGCGACTTATACTGGGTAATCACACTGATTTTACGTATCGAGGAATTTATACAATTCGATAGTGGAAAATCAATAATTCTAAACTTTCCACCAAAAGGCACTGCTGGCTTAGCACGCCAATGGGTTAGCTCTTTTAGCCGAGACCCCTGTCCTCCAGCTAGAATTAAAGCCAGAGTATTTCGAGTAATCCGGCTGACAAAACGAGGTGAAAAATCCTCTTCCATAAAACCCCCTTTCTAGGTTTTCCCAAATAACGGATGGGATAATTGGCAAATTAAAATGACATAATTGTTTGGTATTCTATCACGACATCATGACAGTTTTGAGTTGCGATATATAATTTAGAATATTAATATACACCATTGTTTACAAATTCCAATGAAAACTCAGACTTTTTTCAGGCACTTCAACCCTTAAAATGGCAGTAGCAGTGATTAATCAAACACTTACCGAAGAACTTGATCGCCTTGCTGATGCTCGGCATCACAATCCTTTTAACTTATTGGCCAAACGTCCGTCAGAAAAGCTGATCCGACTTTATATGCCTTGGGCCGAAAACGTCATATTAGAAGACAATCAAGAAAGTTTTACACGCATTCCTGGCTCTGATTTTTTTCAATGGACAGGTAATATCGATAAAATCCCGGAACATTATTTAATCCGCTGGACCGATAAAAAGGGCAATATGCAAATAAGCCATGACCCTTATACTTTTGCCGCACAAATCAGTGAATACGACCTCCATCTTTTTGCCGAAGGCAAACATCAGCACTGTTATCGGTTTTTAGGTGCCAACCCCCACAGCGTTGATGGGATTGAAGGAATTTTATTTGCAACTTGGGCTCCGAATGCCGAACGAGTCAGTGTGATTGGTGACTTTAATCATTGGGATGGACGCTGCAACCCCATGCGCAGTCGTGGTTCGACAGGTATTTGGGAGATTTTTATTCCCGATGTTCAGCCCGGCTCTACCTATAAATTTGAAATTCTTAATCGACACAATAATGCCCTAATGAAAAAAACCGATCCCTATGGACGGGCATTTCAAAAAAGGCCTGATACCGCATCCGTGGTAGCTGCCATCGATAACTACCAATGGAATGATAAGCAATGGATGCTTGAGCGAGAACAAGATAATTGGTTACAAATCCCGGTTTCGATTTATGAACTACACTTAGGTTCCTGGCAGCGAGACGAAAATAATGCCTTTAAAAACTACCGCGACATAGCCCATCAACTTGTTGATTATCTAAAACCCATGGGGTTTACCCATATTGAATTACTTCCCATCACCGAACATCCACTGGATGCTTCTTGGGGGTATCAAACTACCGGTTATTTTGCTCCCACCAGTCGTTTTGGTGATTTGGATGATTTTCGTTACTTTGTTGACTATTGCCATCAAAACGATTTAGGGGTGATATTGGATTGGGTACCTGCCCATTTTCCCAAGGACGATCATGGCCTCGCCTTTTTTGATGGTAGTGCCTTATACGAACACGAAGATCCCAAACGTGGTGAACATCGCGATTGGGGAACCTTGATCTTCAATTATGGCCGTAATGAAGTTAAAAATTTTTTAACCGCTAGCGCCATGTTTTGGTTGGACGAATTTCATTTAGATGGATTAAGAGTAGATGCCGTGGCATCCATGTTATATCTGGATTATTCACGTGAAGATCATGATTGGATCCCTAATCAGCACGGTGGTAATGAGAATCTCGAGGCCATCGAATTTTTTCGGGAACTCAACCATCTCACCCATGTGAATCATCCCGGCACCCTGATTATCGCTGAAGAATCCACATCTTGGCCACAAGTCACCCGTCCCGGTTGGTTAGGTGGATTGGGTTTTTCCATGAAATGGAATATGGGATGGATGCATGATATTTTATCCTATTTCTCTAAGGATCCGATCCATCGGCATTTTCATCACGATCAACTGACTTTTGGCATGTTATACGCCTTTAGTGAAAACTTTATCCTACCGTTTTCACACGATGAAGTCGTACATGGAAAATATTCCATGTTAGAAAAAATGCCCGGTGATGATTGGCAAAAATTTGCAAATCTGCGTTTACTGTATACCTTTATGTTCACTTACCCGGGGAAAAAACTCTTATTTATGGGCTGTGAATTTGGACAGCGCGAAGAATGGAATTTCGAACAAGGCCTTAGTTGGGATGAATTACGTTCGCCTCGTCATAAAGGTGTCCATACCCTGGTTGCCGATCTCAATAAGCAATATACCTCACTTCCAGCATTACATAAATATGATTTTGAAGAACAAGGTTTTAATTGGATCGATTGTCATGATGCGGATCAATCCGTCATTTCTTACCAGCGTAATGCCGATGGTGGTGAGTTTGCCTTAGTCATATTAAATTTTACTCCCGTACCACGCAGTAGCTATCGTATTGGAGTACCTCACCCTGGCACCTACCAGGAAATATTAAATTCAGATTCCATATTTTACGGTGGCAGTAATATTAGTAATGGAACTACAATTCAGAGTGAACCCATTGCTTGGATGGGACAGGAACAATCCATTGTGATAACCCTTCCTCCTTTAGGCGGACTCATACTCAACCAGGTCATATAGAAACAATATACGGAAATAAAGCGTGATACAGAACATTCTTTTTGTAACCAGTGAGGTTTATCCTTTTATTAAAACCGGTGGCTTAGGCGATGTTTCAGCCAGCCTACCTATTGCTCTTAAAGCGCTTGGACATGATATTCGTATTTTACTACCCGCCTACAAAGGTATTTTGGAAAAATTACGGCAAGACAAACATAACTTAGAAACCGTATTAAGTTTCGAATTAGAAGGTAAAACAATTCATCTACTTGAAACCCAACTCCCCAATACTCAAGTATGTGTCTATTTAATCGATTATCCCAGTTTATACGATCGTAATGGTACTCCTTATCTGGATGAATGGGGGAATGACTGGAATGATAATGCCTGGCGATTTCATCTACTTAGTAAAACTGCAAATGAAATCGCTATGAACCGCACTGGACTCAATTGGCGTCCAGATATTATGCATGCTAATGATTGGCCCAGTGGATTAAGCTGCGCTTTATTAAACCAAGAAATCAACCGCCCCGCCATGGTATTTACTATTCATAACCTGGCCCACCGAGGTATATTTCCCGAACCGATTTTTCATGATATCGGTTTAGATGCCTCTTTATGGAATATGCATGAATTAGAATTCCATGGTCAATTTTCCTTTATAAAAGGTGGATTAGTATTTGCCGATCGCGTCAATACAGTGAGTCCCACTTATGCCCAAGAAATTCAGACGCCACAATTTGGTTTTGGCCTCAATGAACTATTACACCACCGACGAGAACGCCTTAGTGGAATTTTAAACGGCATTGATACCGATGAATGGGATCCAGCCAAAGACAAATTCATTAAACAAAATTACAGCTTTAAATCGATTGCTAAAAAAACTGTCAATAAACAAGCCGTACAAGAATTTTTTAATTTACCAATACAGAAAAAGAACCAGAAGAAAGTCCTATTACTAGGAATTGTGGCCCGATTGGCCGATCAGAAAGGTATCGATTTATTATTACACGCCTTACCCGAACTCACCCAAATGCCGATTCAATTGGCCATATTGGGTAGTGGTGACCATTGGTTAGAAGCCCAGCTCCAGCAATGGGCAGAACGTTTCCCCAAAAAAATGGGGCTTTATATTGGCTATGATGAGGCATTATCACACCAAATCGAAGCGGGTTGTGACGCCTTTTTAATGCCCTCTCATTTTGAACCCTGTGGCCTTAACCAATTATATAGTCTACGTTATGGTTCGATTCCCATCGTCAATAAAGTGGGCGGATTAGCAGATACGGTTGTTCATGCCAGTACAGAAAATATTAACAATAAAACCGCTACGGGGATCGTCTTCGATTATCAACAACAAGAAAAATTATCCGATGCCATTTTATATAGCTTGGAATTATTTCATCAAGAGAAGATATGGAATGGATTAATTAAAACAGCTATGCAACAAGAATTTTCCTGGCAACTGAGTGCCGAAAAATATCAAAGCCTATATCAACAAGCCATACAGGATAGTAAGGAAAAACAGAAAGATTTATAAAAAGACGGAATTAGAACGTATAGTAGGCATCCTTGCACTAATACGCTGGCGTTAAATTTATGCGGTTTGTGGATGCCCCCGTTGTTCAGACTTTTCTTTGTTCATTACTTCTAAAGCTAGATAATTGACATATGATTCAAGGTTTAAAAATTTTATTCCTTCTTCGCGCTCAAAAATCTGCCGTTTTTGTTGTAACTGACTTTTTTCAAAACTGGTAAAAGAGTTATAGATTTCTCTTATTGCATTTATATTTTCCATGATTGTTCATCCTACAATAAAAAAATTGAAAATATTTGAGGTTGCCTGAGAATGATTTTTTTTGATTAAACTTTTTCTTAGTAAAAAACCATTCTCAGACAACCTAAGCACTGAAATGCAAAACTCGTACCAGAAATAACGTCAAAAAATTTACTTTTTAAAAAATAACAACATAGATTCTCGCTTACTTAAAAATAATTTTTTCCATGACAGCAAGCACCAAACAGCTTCTTTATATTGGCCACGTATGGCCAGAACCTGCCTCTTCGGCGGCAGGTTATCGCACTATGGCAATCCTAGAAGCCGCCCAGAACGCCGGATGGCAGGTGAGTTTTGCCAGTGCGGCAGAACAAACGCCCTGGAGTTTAGCGTTAGAAAAATCGACTATTCATTGTCATTCAATCAAAATTAATGACGCCTGTTTTGATAAATTTATTCAACAAAGTCAGCCAGATTTTGTTATTTTCGATCGTTTTATGACCGAAGAACAATTTGCCTGGCGAGTTGAGAAATATAGTCCATCCAGTATTCGAATTCTGGATACGATTGATCTGCATTTTTTACGTCGAGCAAGACAAAAATCGTTAAATCAAGGCACCGAACTCGACTTACACAGTGAAGATAGCCTGCGTGAAATTGCTGCAATTTACCGTTCCGATCTCTCTTTAATTATTTCCGACTATGAAATGGAACTCCTGTCCAATGATTTTGCTATCCATAATTCGCTCCTTTTCTATAGCCCCTTTATGCTAGACAGAGAAAACAGCCAAACTCTAAGCAGTTTTCAGCAGCGCCAACATTTTGTCATGATCGGTAATTTTATCCACCCACCCAATTGGGATGCAGTACGCTGGTGTTATGACAAAATCTGGCCCGAGATACGGACCGCATTAGCCGAAGCGGAATTACATGTATATGGTGCTTATACTCCCGATAAAGCCAAGCAACTCCATCAACCCAATAAGGGCTTTCATATTAAGGGACGGGCGGAGAATTTAGAGCAACTATTCAGCAGCTATCGGATTAACTTAGTCCCACTGCGCTATGGTGCCGGCATTAAAGGCAAAGTAGCCGATGGTTTTTTAAACGGCACACCCTGTATCAGTACTAGTATAGGTGCTGAAGGCATGTCAGCTAATCTCCCCTGGGGCGGTTATATTTGTGATACCGAAACAGATTTTATCCAAGCATCGGTCAATTTGTATCAAAGTCAAAGTGACTGGGAGCAATTCCAAAAATACGGCTGGAATATTATTGATACGGTCCACAATAAACAGCACAATCAAAATTTATTGATTCAACGATTATTAGAACTGGAAGCAAACATCCATGAGCATCGAAAACAAAATTTCTATGGCCGTATGTTGCGCTTTCATTTTCACCGGAGTACCGAGTTTATGTCACGTTGGATTGAAGAAAAAAATAAGTAAAACTGTGAACCATTTCTTTTTTTCGCGGCAAATCACTAAAAGCTGCTAAAATATGATATATCTAATTACTAATATTCTTTAAAATACACGAACAAATACCTTAGCTAACAAATAAAAAATGCAAAAACACTTAGCCCTTATTGTTGATGATGAACCTGATATCTGTGAGTTATTAGAACTTACTCTGAATCGTATGGATATCGAAACCCTATCGGCGGGTGATCTAAAAACTGCCTATAAACATCTCAATGAACATAAAATTTCTATCTGTCTGACCGACATGCGCCTACCGGATGGTAATGGTCTAGACCTAGTGAAAAAAGTTCAACAATACTATAACAATATTCCCATTGCTATGATCAGTGCCCATGGCAATATGGATACGGCCATTGAAGCATTAAAATCAGGCGCTTTTGATTTTGTTTCAAAACCCGTCGTACTGGCCGAACTTCGAAATTTAGTGAATGCCGCAATCAAATTGGCCGAACAAAATAATCCCGATCTGAGCAATCACAATACCGATAAGGAAACCACGCCTACTGCCAATATATCAAAATCGCAAAAGCTGTTAGGGAACTCTTTCCAAATCGAAAAAACCCGGCAAATGATTCATAAATTGGCTAAAAGCCAAGCTCCTATCCATATTAGTGGTGAGTCAGGAACTGGAAAAGAACTGGCAGCACGGCAAATACACAATTTAGGTTCTCGCTCCGATCACCCCTTTATACCCGTTAATTGTGGCGCCATTCCCGCCGATTTAATGGAAAGTGAATTTTTTGGTCATAAAAAGGGCAGTTTTACCGGCGCCATTAAAGATAAAAAAGGGCTTTTTCTGGCTGCCAATGGTGGTACTTTATTTCTTGACGAAGTGGCCGACTTACCACTTAATATGCAAGTCAAATTGCTCAGAGCCATCCAGGAAAAATCTATACGCGCCGTTGGCTCCGAACAAGAAACCAATATCGATGTACGAATTATTAGTGCTACTCACAAAAACCTTAAACAACTGGTTGAAGATGAAAAATTTCGCCAGGATCTCTACTATCGGATCAATGTCATCGAACTATTAATGCCCAGTTTGAATGAGCGTCCCGATGATATATTGCCACTCAGTCAACACTTTTTAGAACGTCTGGCTCCTGCTCATGAAACCATATTGATTTCAGATTCAGCACTTCAATCCCTGCGACAATACCCATTTCCCGGCAATGTCCGCGAACTGGAAAATATTTTAGAGCGGGCCGTTACCCTATGCGAAAATAATCAAATAACCGCCAATGATCTCAATCTACCAACAATCACACCTCGAGAATGTTCAGATTATTCAACTTCATCAACTACCGAAAATTTCACTGCAGAAACCAAACCATTACCCAATAAAAACCAGATTATCGATACCTTAGAAAGTACCAAATGGAATCGCAAAGCAGCCGCTTCTTTATTGGGAATAACCTATCGCCAATTACGTTATCGCTTAAAAAAATTGGGACTGGAATAGAGAAGAGCAATTGAAAATTGAAAATTGAAAATTGAAAATTGAAAATTATTAAAGGATAAAAACCTCCCACTGCTGCGCAATATTTATTTTTTCCATCATCTCCGATATACAGTTTTAAAACAATAATTCACACTTGCTTAATTTAAAAATAATGAGCAAACTATCTGTGATTTACAGATAGCTATAAGAGAGGAATTTATGAAAGGAATTATTGTTTCTATTGTTAGCGCATTACTGCTATTCACTAATCTAAATGCCATAGCAGAAGTCAGTGCTTCCGGCTATTTTATTGCTCGTGCTATCTGTCCGGCTTATCAATCATTCAAAAAACAAACCAATCCTGGAAATATTACGATTAAACGTAATTATGCCTATGATATCATTGCCAAAAATAAAAAAAATGGGTCTCAGTTTCTAATCAGAATTGACGCTAAACCCAATCAACGCTGGGTACATGCTGCCTGCGGCGAACATGTGATTGCAATCGATAAAATCTCCCAAATAAAAGAAACCGCAGACCAATATGTCCTTGCCGTCAGTTGGCAACCCGCTTTTTGCGAAAAACATTCCGAAAAAACCGAATGTCAAAACCAACAAGCAGATGACTTTGAAGCATCCCACTTTAGCTTACATGGTTTATGGCCCCAGCCAAAAGGGAATAACTATTGTAATGTTCCCAAGCAACAAATAAAAATGAAATGGTCCGAATTACCGACCTTAGCACTAAGCGAAAATACCCGAACAAGCCTAAAAAAGATTATGCCAGGCTATGAATCCTACCTACATCGTCATGAATGGACTAAACATGGGACCTGCTACAACAATAAATCAGCCGAACAGTATTTTTCAGATTCCATCAAACTCATTAATGCTTTAAATACTTCAGATGTTCAACAATTATTTTCTCAAAATATTAATCAAGAAATCACCGCTGCCCAAATATCAAACGCCTTTAATCAAGCTTTTGGAGATGGAGCGGGGAAAAAAATTAAAATCAGCTGCAAACAAGATGGCAATCGACAATTAATTACTGAATTAATGATCAACTTGGCTGGTGATTTGGGAACGCTCAATTTTCAGGATGCCATATCTAAAGGGCCTGGGGTAAACAAAAAGGGTTGTGGAAAAGGAATTATTGATCCGGTGGGGGAACAATAGAGCAATGGAAAATTGATAATGGAAAATGGAAAATGAAGAGATAAGGGCAATGGAAAATGGATAATGGATAATGGATAATGGATAATGAAAAGATAAGGGTAATGGAAAATTGTTGTCATTCCCTAGATCTCTTATCGGAGATCCATCTTTAATTGAATAAAAAAATTTGACCACGGAAGACACACTCCGTGCGGCGAAAAACACGGAAAAGAGCAATGAAAAATGAAGAGATAAAGGTATTGGAAAATTGTTGTCATCCCCGAGATCTCTTATCGGGGATCCATCTTTAACTGAATAAAAAAACTTGACCACGAAAGGCACGGAAAACTATGTCATCCATATGCCAAAGGTGAACGATTATGATTGCCCATACTCTTAAACAATCCTGTCTTAATTTTGCTCAATCCGCTGCTCCTTATTTGCATATTCAAGATGATGCACATTACGAGGAAGCACTGGTTGTCATTGAAAGTCTTCTTGAAGAAGCCAACGACTCGGTTGACGATCCCATTAATATAGTCATTGATATGTTAGGTCATGCCATTGAAGTCTATGAGAATCAGGACGAGGCGCTGGTGGAATTTGAAACACAAGCTTTGGCTCCGGCCAATGATTTAGCTTTGTTACGTGTATTAATGGATCAACATAATCTAGGAATTGCGGATCTTCCCGAAATTGGCTCAAAATCTATGGTTTCTAGGGTACTATCGGGGCAACGGGAGTTGAGTAAGAAACATATTGTGGCCTTGTCAGATCGGTTTGGTATTGAGGCTGGGCTTTTTTTCTAAACATGGAAAAGAGCAATGGAAAATTGATAATGGAAAAAACCGCAAAATCAAAAGATTTTTTAACCACAGAACACACAGAATACACGGAAAAGGACAAAAGAAAGTGAACATTCAATCAGGAAAAATAAGTTTCACTTGTGGAAAATAGGTTTTGTATTTGGCTGTATCTCGGGTGATTAATTCAAATCCTGATACCGCTGCATGTGCTCCGATAAAAAAATCCGGTAAGGAGGAATTTTTTGTTCCCTTATTTCTTCTGTAATTTAGAAAGACTTTACCCGTTAAAAAAAGAGCTTCCCGGGGGATTTCTAATACTTTGATCCCCAGTTCTGAGATAGCACGCTCCACTTCTTCAATTTGATTAAACCTAAAAAACTCAGTTGACTTCGTAGCGAGGTTCACTGAAGCGCTTGAGATTAAGGATTTTATGGGTTATTTGGGCTTTATTCGTAGTCACCCTACGGGTGAAGCCCAAATGTTCCAGAAAATCCTTAAGATTGAGTGCTTAAGGGAGCCGCAGTAGATGGCAACTGAGTTTTTTAGGTTAAAACCAATGGAGACTTCGGTATAAACCATGGAGTTGATATAAAGTGAATTGGTTTGACTGTATTTATCCAGGATGTTTTCAGACCAATCAGCCCAATTTGGGTCACTGGTAAATAAATCCAATAACACATAAGAATCAACTAATACACCATTCATTAAAATTCTCGGGTTAAACTCATAATTTCATCGGTCGACATATTTGCCGTTGCAATACCTCTGAGTTTTTTAAATTTTTTTGTTTCTATCGGTTCATTACTTTTAACAATATAATAACGACCATTCTCTTCTTTAAAATCCACCTCGGTTTCCGGCATTATTCCTAAGGTTTCCCGGATGTTTCTCGGTATGGTCACTTGGCCTTTTGTGGTAACGCGCATATGTTTTGCTCCCATATTGCTTGGTAATACCAGTATAGTATTACAAAAAAAATAAATGCAATGAAAAATTGTTGTCATCCCCGAAGTTTCTTATCGGGGAACCAGTTCTTTCTATATCAGGTACAGTAAATTAAAAGACTTTTTAACCACGGGAAGCACGGAATACACGGACAAGAGCAAGGGAAAATAACTTAGCCAAAATTTCATTAGTCATTGTTTTTATTATTTCTTTTCATTTCTAATTTTGCATTTTTAATTTTTCATTGCCCTTCAATTGCTCTTCTCATTTTCCTTTTTCCATTGATTTTCGCCTTTCTTCAAGAAAATTAAGCATATCTTCGTTTTTGACATGATAATAGATATCTTCAACAGAAATGGTTGTATCAATGGATTCAAAGGTTATCTCATCACCTAGAAAATAGTTATCAGATTGCCAGTGTTGATTTTTCCTAAATACCTCTACTTCGCAATAATCTTGTTCAATGATTACATATTCGCTTAAGGTGGGGATGTTAAAATAAGCCAGTTTTTTCAGTTTTTTGTCATTTTTACGGGTGGATTTTGATAGTACTTCAACAATAATGACCGGGAAATTTTGGTAATATTCATCCTCGTTATTCGTATCACAAACTATCATTACATCGGGATAAAAGAAACTGGTGCTATTTCTACTGACTTTTACTTTCATATCGGACGAAAAAATATCACAAGGAGAGTTTTTTTGCTTAAGGTTAATACTCAATTCACGAAAGACATTACCTGATATCAAATTATGTGTGGCGCTGGCTACAGCCATTGCATAAACATTTCCAGCAATGTATTCATGCTTAATCTCACTCATTATTTCACCCTGTAAATATTCATCTTCAGAGATCTGAGTATCAGCCTTTTTTGCCAAAGACATTTTACTGGTTCCTTTTATCGACTGTCGGTTTAAATATCATATTCTTTTTTTCGGAAAAGACAATGGGAAAGGCAATGGAAAATTGATAATGGATAATGGATAATGGATAATGGATAATGAAAAGCGGAGACAATGTTTAGTATTGCCTTCATATTGTTTAGTATCACCTTCTTTATATTTTTTTCGTGCCTATGTTTTGCGTTGGGATGATTTACCCCTAAAGCAAAACCACCAAATCAAAAGACTTTTTAACCACAGAACACACGGAACACACAGAAAAGAGAAAAAGCAAATTACTTAGGAAAAAATTATTAGCTTTTGTTTTTAATCTTTTTTTTCACTTTCAATTTTTAATTGCTTTTCTCGCTTCCGGTGCTTTTCCTGTACTAAGCCTGCTCCGCGACGGCATTAGACAGAAAATGCCCCTCCATCTGCTTGACTTGATTAGGCCTGAACTCGGGCACAACGGAAGCCAATACCATCGTTACGGCGGTCCGGCCGGTACCTACTGCGAGCCGCCGAGCGACAGTAACGGGCCGTAAAGTACCAGGAGCCGCCGCGCAGGACGCGCCTGGGATCGGCATCATCTTCCCAAACACTTCCATCCTCTGGTGCCCCTTGATAATTATTGTGCCATCTATCAGCTGTCCATTCCCGCACATTACCATGCATTTGATAGAGTCCCCATTGATTTGCAGGCAACTGTTTTACGGGTAAAGTTTTTAGTTCTCTTAACCTAATTTGATTACTATGGTAGTTTACGACAGCATCTGATATTTCTGTACCAAAATTAAAGGGTGTGGATGTGCTTGCTCGACAGGCATATTCCCATTGTGATTCACTGGGTAAAATTAACTGTAACGCAGGTTTAAGCTGATTAATCTTATCAATAAACTGCTGACAATCATCCCATCTGACGGTCTCTACCGGTCTATCAAGTCCCTTAAAATTACTAGGGTTACTCCCCATTATAACCTGCCATAAAGCCTGTGTAACCGGAGTATCAAATAGCCAATAACCCTGACTAATAACCACCGAGTGCTGTGGCCCTTCATCTTTCCATCGCCCCTCTTCATCATCTGTTGATCCCATTAAAAATTGCCCTGGCGGAATCCAGCGCATTCGTTGCACTACTGTGTCGTGCTCCGAGTCCAAGCTAAACTCAGCCCATAAGCCATAACGATCCCGTCCCATTGCACTTGCCCAGTCAGGTTTGGTGCGTTTTTGTAGGAGTAATTGTTCACGATCTGAACGTAATAATAAACGACTGGCTTTTTGGGGTAGTTTTAAATAGGCTTGCTGAGTTTCTCCAATCACTCGTACTTTACTTGCTCCACCACGTCCTTCCACTCGGAACCGGCCTTGCTCCGCAGTCCGGCTACCTCCTTCCAGTGCGGGTTGCGCTTCTTTTGCTTGGCTTGCCTGAACTCGGGCACAACGGAAGCCAATACTAACGCTACGGAGGTCCGGCCGGTTCCTACTGCGAGCCGCCGAGCGACAGCTACGGGCCGTACCGTACCAGGAGCCGCCGCGCAGGACGCGCTCGGTACCGGCTCCAGTCGCTCCCAAAGGGTCTTTCACACTATTCTCCGTGAATTCTCTAAGACCGTCTAAACACCATTCCAAGACATTGCCATGCATTTGGTATAATCCCCATGGATTCGGAGGATAGGCTTTTACCGCTGCTGTCTTATTAAGAAACTCACCTTTCTTATCACTACTAGAAAAATTAACTTGCGTTAAATCAATCTCTTCACCAAAAGAAAAAGTCGTCCCCGTTCCTGCCCGACAAGCGTATTCCCATTGAGCTTCGGAAGGAAAAGTTAAATCCAGTCCTGGCAGTTGCTGATTAATTTTATAAATAAACTCCTGACAATCATTCCAAGAGACATTTTCCACCGGATTCTCGGGATGTTTAAATTTACTCGGGTTATCTTTCATGACCGTTTGCCAGAGCCCCTGAGATACTGTGGTATCAAATATCCAAAAACCTTGAGTTAAAGTGACTTTATGTTGGGGGATTTGTTGGTCAAAAAAACCTTGGTCCCAAGACTCCTGTTTATAAAATGAGCGTTCATTTTCAAGAGCCCCCATAAAAAAGTTTCCTGGATTTATCCAGCGCATTCTCTGGCAGATATCATTTAGGACAAATTCGACCCAGGGACCATAATGGTCATGTCCCCAATTATCGGCCCATGCGGGCGGTTCTCCTGTAGTCCAAAATTCTGGGTCATTTTTATCCGGCAGTGTTTCCAAACTGATTGTCCCATTACCGCTATTGAGCAAGAGTATAGGGCTACCTTGTTTTTCCTCATTTTTTCCAATCGGCGATAGTAATAAATCTGAACCAAGGTGAGAGACATTTAAGCAGCCATTAAAACCAGTTGCTTCCTCATCTGTTTTCTGCCACTGCTCTCGTGCTTGAGTTAATACCGTTATGGTGTCAATTAATGCCGGATTATTTTTTGCGGAGTCGCTGAGTCGATTTAAATTACGATCAACCCATGCTCGTGCATTAAGGCCCAGAGGTTGATTACTATCATCTTGACAACGATTGGCAATGTGGCTTAGAAATTGTTGTGCTTTTTTTAACTCCTCAGCACTAACCACCGCCTGAGCTTTTTCCGGTAAATTCCATAGCGTGGCATACCAGATTTCTATGGGTAGGTCATAATGCCAGGCGCGGATTTTATTAAGCACTTTTTTTTGTAAATTATTATCGAGCTCATTAAATTCTTGGTATCTTTGCATCGATTCTTCAGTTTTAAGTGCTGAAGTCGTCAAATTTGAGTTTATTGTTGCGGGATGTTGCCAAATCAAAGATTCAATATAAGCCGGAGGAGTATTTACTGGTATCGATAACCTCATTGCACGCAATAACCCGGATGAAAAACGCCAGGTTGGAGCAAGTAAATTAAGTATTTGCTCACAGGCTTCGACTTCTTGAGATTCTGTAAGCAAACTAGGTGAGGGATGTTCCCAGCTTATCAGTTCGAATAAATGATTTAATTCTGGCCCACATAGTTTTGCGGGGCAAGGTAATAAAACGACAGCATGACATTTTGCAGCTCTTAAACGACGTCCAAGTTGACACCATTTATTTTTTAATCTACCAGCATCTTGAGCGGTACAACCTAAGTCACTTAAAATTAAAACGCGCCGACCTATCGGCAAACTATAATCTTTTAAGCCTGTTTCACCGACTTGAATCAGCGGCTCTTGAAAAGCAGAATCCCAAAAAGCAATTTCTAAGCTATCGTCAAGAAATAATTGAGATAATTGTCTTTGCACCATCTGATAGTCATCTAGATAAGGAGCTAAGTGTTTATGACGATCATCAATTATTTGCAGATTATTGCCCCAACCACTTTGCTCCTCATAAGGAAGTGCTGATAATATTTGTCCCTGCGCTAATTGACCGATAATTTTTGCAGTATCGAGGCGATTGCTTTTTGAAGTATGTGCCAGGGCGAGACGTAAACGAGATTCCAGGCATTCCCAATTTGCCAAATATTGGTATTCTGGCTCATCAATAACAATGGGCTCAGGTGGCTCAATCGCTTTTTTTATTTTCTCTTGAGCCTGCTCATTAGACTCATTTGTTCTATATTCAGCGGCATACCAAAAAGACACATCTTTTATTGGCTTACTTTTAACCGCTACAGTTTCTCCAGAACCGGCTTTAGTCTCAAGAGCCGGTAGTGAGGCCTCACTTATTATGGTGTTTTTTTGTTCAGGCTCAAACCCTAATAAATCTTTAAAAGTCTTGATCTTAGAGCTTGGTTGTTTATTCAGCAAATCCAAGAGATCTGCTCGGCCTATAATCGAACGTTTCATAAAGCGGGTTGGAAACCTTTGGCCACGGCATATGGACGAACTTTTTCTAATAGTGCTTCTCGTTTAGCTGCATTATCAGCCTGTTGATAAACGCCGCGCAACAAGTCAATGTAGGCCGCCTGTCCCGGAAGTGGGTGATAATGATTGTCTTGGGCCTTTTGCCGGTCTCTAACTACCATCTTAGCGGCTTTTTTTAAAAGCGTTTCTGATAAATCTTCAAAATGTGCTTGCCCTCTTGCGATTAAGGTTTCAATTAATGCTTCAGGTTCGTTAGGCAGGCTTAAATGATGCACTAAACAACGCCTTAAAAAAGCTTCCGGTAACACTCGTTCTTCATTGGAGGTTATGATAATCAATGGAGCAATCCCCTCCACCATAATCCGTTGTTTATATCCATCCGGCAGAAAACACCCATTGCCAAGAGCCTCTAATAGGCCATTAGGGACTGAAGGTTCAGCTTTATCAATTTCATCAATAAGAATAACACAACCATTTTTAGGATCTCCTTTATCCCATTGTTCCGGTTCTATATCTGCAATAGCCTCTTTATCGCTCGTACCTCCCAACCTTTTTTGAGCTTTTTCTGCTTGTTCTTTTGCTCTAGCCCAATCAAATCCCCACCATAAGGGGCCAGGATGAACATAATTATGAATCGCCAATTCACCTCGCAGTTTTGTTGAATCTTCACATAAAGCTTTGCCTAGCTGTGCATCCGCTAAACGGCCCACAGCATCAAAAGACCAAAGTAGATCACGAGATTCAGTACGAGAGTCCACTGAAAACGATACAAAGGCACACTCTAAGCGGGAAGCTGCGGCCCGCGCTAATTGACTTTTCCCTGTACCAGGTTCTCCCGTTAAAAGTAAAGGCCGACGACAGGCAATCGCAGCATTAATCGCATCTATATCAGCCTGTTCAAAAAGGTGTCGGGTTGCCAGCATATTTCCTTTAGGTTCAAGAATCGCTGCTAAGTTTCGTTGCTCTTCTGAATCAATAAATTCCATTATTTTATTTCCCATTTTAAGTCATGCCCTCACATAGCGAAGTATCACCTTTTGCAGTAATAATAATTAGACTGATTAAACTATAACGGCCAGCTTCACTCTTGATATCAGGGCATTCACTAGCGAGGAAGGCCAAAGCAGGATATTGTTTTTTTAGGTCCTTAAAAACTTCTATTTTTGAGTGCTCTTCGGCATCGACGCAACAAAAAAATCGTCTTTTATTGATTCGATATAAATTATCTAAAATCATCGCCAATTTTTCTCGTCGTTCAATTTCTGTATCCGTATCAAACAACATACCAGAAGAGTCTTTTTTTAATCCAATATTATTAACACATCGATGAGTTTCCCTTTCAAAAGAATCCCATTGTACTTTAGAATTGAAACGTTGTTTTAAGAGTTTGTGCATCTCAGTTTCAGTTTGTTTTCCATCTTCATTCAGGCCACACTCACTAAAATTTCCCAAATCAAAATATGAAACAAGTTTACCGTCTACCGTTTTTTCCAATTTGGCTGGTTTCTCTTCAACTTCAGCCATAACGACCTCTGTAGCAATGCCTAATTTACAGGGAATTTCAACAGGTGCACATTCGATATCATTAATTTCATTTTTAATTCTATGCAGGTCAGCATCATATGGAAACGTAATTGGTAACCAAGCTTCAGCAAATAGTGCAATAGTTTTTGCACTATCTACATTTTTATTAATACAGAGATTTGAGAATGCCTCATTGATGCAATCAATTGCCTGAGGTTCATCTAAACGATTAAATTTTTCAACAAGCTGTTTGACATCATCATTGGGGATAGTCAGATTAAAAAGATTACGCATTGAGTCCGCTAACGCTTCATGGGCCTCTTTTTTTTGTTTAATAATATTTAGCATTGTGGAAAAAAGTCGATCTTGACGAAGCTTGCATGGGTCAATATCTTGCCAGTTTAAGAGTTGTTTAAAGGAGATATTGGTTTCATCATCATTATTGTCCAATATACAAGCCATGTTTACAGCAGTTAAGGAACGAGAGTCATTGGCTGATAAGATTATCCCAGCAATTTGTTCTCCGATAAAAACCGCAGTGCCGCTAAAACCACCCCAATCATCTTTCGCATCAACACCGTGTCGTTCCACATCTAGAACAAAATAATTTCCCTCTTCAGAAGGAATTGCAATGCGACCACTCGGTTGTTTAAATTGTTTATTTGATTGAATGTCACGTTTTTTCCCTTGATAACCTCCTGCATGCCATTTTGCTTGTTTCCATGGCTTACTCGTTGTGATTAAATTATTAGGTAAAAAATTTTCCTTCCGATGAGGGCAGGAACAACGAATAATAACGATATCTAGTTCTTTGTTTTTCCATACAATCTCACTTCGATCAACCGGTAAAGCCTCCAGGCATTTTCCATTTAATTCTCGCCAAGTAACTTTAAAAGGTTTATCTGTATAATTGTCAGGAAAAAGTCCATGATAGCAGCCAAGAATGAGGTTTAAACCAATTGCAAAACCGCTACTAAATTCGTGAAGAGTTTGTCCATTCACCTTTTTACTTAATGGCACACGAATTTCTGCACAATACTTTTGATTACAGGCTTCCGGCTCCATATTTCCCCTCCACTCACCCTATTTTTTAATCAACAATCGCAGTACTAATAAGTGTCGAACCACCAACAACATCAAGGTCACTGTTCTTATCTGAGACTTTAAGTTTCAAACATAATTTTTGGGTTATCAGTTTTTCATCTGCCAATTCAGCCGACGAATTGAGTACCCAAAATTTCACTCCACCTTTCACAGCTTCTGACGATTTCATGGCAATTTGCAATTCGATATCAATATCTTCAACCATGAAACTTAGACGTTCTCCTTCTGCATTGCTCTGAGCAATTTCTAATTCTTGGCGCAGGGCTGCTACCATTTCACTTAAACCAATTTCATTTTCCACTTTTTTCTTTCCTATTTTAGATAAATTTTTAAATAATAAATATTTATAATTTAAGACCTAATGTATTTATGGTTTAAAGTAATACTAATTGACAAAAACCATTGAATCAACATGTTTGTTTATGAAGTAAATTTAAATACAATCTGAATTTTCCCTCAATTTCTTTCTAAACCTCCACAATTAAAATCAACTTAAAATTCAAGCCTATTCGTGAATAAATAGCATTACAAAAATTCTTTTATAGTATTTTTTTTCTTTATTAACCCGAGCATTCTCTAGTTTTTAAATAGGTAGTTTTACTCCTTTAATTAAGAGATAACATTGCTTGGACATTCTTGCGAAGCGCCATAAGAACGACTGGGTGTAATCATTTTAGAAATGAAAATCTATTGATGGGAAATAACAACAAATAATTTTACATAGTTATTTTTTGAATAACTGAATTACAACAAACTAAATCAACTTTATACTTTTGAAAGAGTAGTGGTGGCTGGGAATTTATTTCAGGAGTGTCTTTGGCATGGATGCCAAAGCCAAGCCTACAGGGATGTATTCACGGCGTCTCCAGAAATAAATTAGCAGCCTCCAATACGGGATTGACAGTAATAAGTGTAAGGAGATTGTACTCCACTCGATCGATGTCAAGTAATTACCTACTATAGATTCTCTGAATATTTGTTAAGTATCACCTTCATTACGTTAAGTATTGCCTTCCTACAATCCAAATATTCAATATGTGCTGGTAAACCTTATTGATTTTAGAAAATTTAAATTAAATACCATAGGCATTCCTACGTATCCCTAACATAAAAAGAAGTGGCTCCCCGATATGAGACTTCGGGGATGACGGCAATTTTTATTTGCTCTTATCTCTTCATTTTCAACTTTTACTTTTTCATTTTCCATTGCTCTTCCCTGTTTTCACTTGCTCTGTCCGTGCCCTCTGTGCTTTCCGTGGTCAAATCTCTTTTCTTTTACTAATGCCTTTTCCGTGTGGTCTGTGTGCTCTGTGGTTAAAAAAACTTTTAATTCAGCCGTTTTCTTAAGGACCTAATCATCCCAACTTTAATCTTGATTTACGCATAAAAAAGTCTACAATAACTAGACAGTTTAAAATAAATAAGGGTGATTTATGGATGCTTCAATTGTTGATCTAAGATATAAGACCAGTGAAATATTGAAAGCACTTGATAAAAATGAAAGTGTTACCGTTCGATATCATGGAAAAATTAAAGGGGTTATTAAGCCAGTTAACGAAAAAACCGCTTTAAAAGTTAAACAACACCCTTTTTTTGGTATGTATCAAGATGAGCCTGAAACTTCTGTATTAGAAGAGCTGGAGACCTTAAGAAGCCCTCGTTATGATTTTTGATACCGACATCCTTATTTGGGTCCAACGAGGAAATAGTAAAGCAGCCAACCTGATAGAAAAAGATGAAAATAAATATCTATCTATCCAAAGCTACATGGAATTACTACAAGGGGCAAAGAATAAAACCCACCACAAGTATGTAAAAGATTTCATCTCCGATTTTAATTTTTCCATCTTACCTTTTACTGAAAATATCGGGCATAGAGCACTAATATATGTTGAAGGATATGCGCTTTCATCAAATATGAGAGCTGGTGATGCCATTATTGCGGCCACAGCAGTTGAGAACAATATGGTTCTTGTTTCAAGCAATGTGAAACATTTTAAGGTGATAAAAGAATTGCAATTAAAATCATTTAAACCATGAATCGAGCAGGAATCTATATTAACAACGGATCCCCGATAAGAGACTTCGGGGATGACGGCAAATTTTCTTTGCTCTTATCTCTTCATTTTCAACTTTTACTTTTTCATTTTCAATTGCTCTTCCCTGTTTTCAATTGCTCTTCCCTGCATTCAATTAGTCTTTCCCATGGTCAACCGTTTTCAACCTCAACAATAGTCCCATTATCAACCCCAGTCCATTTCAGAAAAGTCCTTCCAACCCAATATAATTTTTATTTATCTTCCGCACATGCTAATATTTAAGTACCTTAATAAATTCTTTTGACCTTCGCAGGAGCTCTAATCCATGACTCAAATTCAATGTGAAATACCAGATGAGCTTGCCCAAAAGTTTCAAAAAAAAGCACAACAAGCTCATCTTTCCGTATCAAAATATCTAAGCTTGTTAATTGAAAAGGACATGGAAAATCAGTGGCCGGAAGGGTATTTCGAACTATTTGGTAGTTGGAACGGTGAACCTCTAGAACGCCCCAATCAAAGCGACTATGAAAACAGAGAAAGCTTTGACTAATGTTTCTTCTTGATACTAATGTATGTATCCGCCTCTTAAATAAATCTAATGAGGTATTATTAGGCGTTTTCAAAAATATTTACCCAACGAAATAAGTCTGTGCAGTATAGTCAAAGCCGAATTACTCTATGGGGCTCGCCACAGCCAGATACAACAAAGCGATATTAGTCACTCACACCATGAGAGAGTTTAGCAAAGTGCCTGAACTCAATTTGGAAGATTGGGAAAAATTGAATTAAAAAATACACAGCCATTCCAAAATGAGCATAAGAAAATAATTATTTTTAATATACAAGGTTTATAGTAACTTCATTGTTAACTGTTCTTTTCATTAGTTAAAAAATTTCCCAATCTCACCAATAGTCTTACTTTTAACCCCGGCGATACTGGCAAACTCCTTCCAATTCGATATGGCATCATAAACCCGTTCTATATTATCCTTGCTATTTTTTAAGCCAATCTTCTTACCTAGTTCAATTAACTGCTCAACCCCGGGATTCTTACCCTCCCCCATCACCAAACTACTCTGCTCTCCTCCGGGACCAAAAGAAAAAGTTAAATCATAGGCCGGGGCAAATTGCCATTCATTATCTGCATTCAATAGATAAGAAAAGTTTTTACTATGATCATCCCGGTTATGGGCTAGTACATTAAAACACGCCAAGCGAAATACTTTTTCCACTTCCTGGATATTTTTAGTTAATGCCTGGGTGACTTTTAATATCATTTCATAATCCAGGCTGGGCGTCCGGTGATCGGCATGAATTAAACCACACAGACTATGCATATGAATGGATTGATTACCCCTACGATCAAAACGTTTGATACCAAAATAGGCTTGATTTTTCTTCCCTCTAAATAAATAGGTTTCAGGCATTTCTATCCCGGCAGCCTTGGCCATTAGACTATAGGCATATTCCATTTCAGCAATACCTTTGGGATCTATGGAGGACGGGAATTTAATTATCCAATGGGAAAAACCATCCGACAGTGTTTGCATACCATGGATAATTTGTTTTTTATCCCGACTTACGGCCACAACAATTTTGGGCCGAGCACCTGCTGAAGAACCGTTTAAAGCCAATAAATCTTCAAAAAAAGGTTCTTGCTCACCTTGTAAAACCAACTGAGTTTCTTCGGCCAGTACATCTAATTGAAGGTTATCCTCTGTCATTTGATAGTCAGCATATTCCGGCTCATAACTCAAAGCTCCCATCCCAAAATGTCCCACATGGGCCAAACGATCCAGGGCGGTTAATTGGCGTCGATTAATGCCGTATTTTTCCACCTGTCGATCTAATAACAATCGCCCCCAACCATCAGGCAAGCTATCATTAAAAACACCGAATAATCCTTCAAAGATTTTATCATCGCTAGTGATTACCCCGGACTTTAAAGGCAGCTTAAAGGGCGATACTTGGATTCCCGTGGCAATAAAGCTTTCATCATATTCAAAATAAATTTGACGATTTTTAAGGGCCAAACGCCCTAAACAATATTTTTGCTGGTAATGGTTAAAAAATACGTTTAGAACGTCAACGGCTTGATAGGTCATTTAAGCCTCCCTCGTTTTGGTACTTTCCTGTCCTGCAAAAGCTCATTTAAAGTAATTTGTTGCTTGCTTTGCACTGCGATTTGTTCAAAGTCATTTAAGCAATCGAGCACCAGGCTAAGTTTTAATAAAGACTCTAATGATATCTGTCCAGTGGTTTCAAAACGCTTTAATGAACTCATGCTTACACCGGAACGCTTAGCTAACCCCTCACGGGTGAGATTCATTAGCAAACGTCGCTCTTTAAACCGAGCACTAAGCTGCTCCATTATATCAGCAGGAGAATTTAGATTAAGAGACAATATGTAGTCCACAGATAGTTAATTTAGCATATTAAAGACAATATATTATCTTTAGATAAAAATCAAATTTAAGCACTGAAAAGAAAACTAACCACAGAATACACAGGCCACACAGAATTAAAAAAAACTTCTATACCTCATTAAGCCAGTCCCGAGTATTTTTCTTTTGCTCTTCTTCTGTGTATTTTGTGTGCTCCGTGGTTAGAAAAGTCTTTTTATTTTTCCTTATCCATTTTCAAATGCTCTTTTCAGTGGTTTAAAATAAAAAAGGGAAACCGCTTTCACGGTTTCCCTTCTTTATTTACCCCTTACCTAATTCGTTTTTATTAATGAAAAAACATATGCTGAATAAATCCTGACATCACTAACACTAATAAGATCAAGCTGATGATGATTAACGTTCCACCCAAGATTTTAGAGAATAAGTTCGCTCTATCAGATGGTGGGTCAACCAGAATTTCATCTAATTTACCGGCAGCAACCAAGCGATCATATTCCACTTTACGTTCTTCGATAAACTCTTCCAGCGGCATAGCCCCTGTAAACATCACAATATCCTGTGGGAATTTATCCGGACGGAAGTGACAGTTGAAGTAATGAACCGTGAATAAGAATACGGCAGCCAAGAAGGCTTCTTCACCATGTACAATAGTCGCGACATTAAATACCCAACCCGGTAACACCTTGCCGGTGGCTTCAGGGAAGGCTAACATTAAACCTGAGACACCGATAATAAACATACCCCAGAACGGTGCCCAATAGTCAAACTTCTCGAAATAGGTCCAGTGGTCAAATACGGGTCTTGGGCCTTGGCCAAAGAACCACTTTATCATAGCCCATAAGTCATGGCCATCTTGCCAACGAGGTAATAATGAGTATGGTCCGAACCAGCGGAAGTCTTTTCTATGCTTAAGTAACAGTTTGTATAAAATAACCGCCACATGACCAAAGAACACACCACCAAAGGTTGCTGCTGCGACACGATGAATAATCGCCGCCATTTCGGTACCACCTAACCATTTCATAACCGTAGGTGCCCAGAAGCTTTCTGCATACAATGCGGCGGTTCCGGTTAATACTAAGGTAATGACCGCAACAGCTAAAGCCAAATGTGCCAGACGCCATTGCCAGGTAAAGCGACGAACATAGACATTGTCCTTAGCCCGTTGATGTACGGCTTCGCCATCTTCATCGACAAAGACGTGATGAACACCGTCTTTTTTATCTTTGTATTCTCGGTAGAACCATAATAAGGAATGGGTCCAGAAAAAGGCAAATACACCAATTAAGAGCCCAATCATAAATTTGGACACCACATACATATAGGGAAAGCGTTCAAAATCGTTGGTATTACCATGTGGATGGAATTCAATAAATCCTTCACCAGCATCTTTATGACACTCGTTACATGTGGCGAGACGATTATCTTTATGAGCCATGGAACGAGGATCATCGACTTTACGAGTTTTATGATGAGAGTGACAATTAAAACATTTCGCCGTATGGGTTTCCCCTAAAGAGGCAACCTGACCATGGTAGGTTTGCTTATAGGTATAGGCTTCTTCCTTATGACATTCACCACAGTTTTGGGTAATCGCCAATAATGCCGGATCGTCTTCCGTCGAACCAATTCGGTGAGCCGTATGACAATCAGAACATACCGCCGCATCTTCTTTACCATGGCGTAATACAGAAACCCCGTGTAAAGAAATTTTATAGTCATCTAAAACTTCTTCATGACATTTACCGCACGTTTTAGGTGACACTTGACGGAAATCTTTCCCCTTAGCCGAATCCATGGGGTAAACATCGTGTGCATCATGACAGTCAACACAGGTTGCATTAGGACGTTCTGGATTATCTTTGCTGGGCTGTGCATGGATAGATTGCATATAGTGACCAACATTAGATAAGACTTTTTGAAGCTTTTCGTCTTTGTCTTTATTGGCGTCTTTGTCAATTTGAGTCATCCGCTTGGCGGTATCTTCATGACAAGAAACACAATCCACATATCGATTTTCCTTCTTGCGATGGGGCATTTGAGTAATGTCCGTATGACAAGAAGTACAAGTCTCTTTACCGTGCGCGCTATTTAAAAAGGCTTCTGACTCAAAATGCAGTTGCCGATAACCATTTTGCACATTTCCATTGATGGGGACGCGAAATCCCTTTTGAGCATGGCATTCCATACAAGTTTCCACCGAGGTTTGGTGATTGACTTGAATGGGATTATTCAATGCATAGGTATCGCGAGCTAAAGCCTGGCTTTGAACAAGTAATAAAAGCAGTAGAGTAGCAAATAGTTTCTTCATTATTTTTCCTCCTGCTGCAGATTAGCTAAATCGTTACTAATGGCTGAGTTTTCAGCATTACTTGTTACCGGCTTGTCGCTGCCAGCTTCGGATTTTTCAGGAGCGGCAGCGCCATCAGCGTTTGCTTTAGGGGCTTTTACTTTACCGTCAGGGCTATACCACTTGTGATTGTCCTGAGCTAGTACTTCTTCCAAAGCCGCGATAATTTTATCAGCTTCGGCTACTTTGCCCGCTTTTCTTGCCTTATTAGCAATGTTTCGGATTTCTGGTATAAATTCATTGTAGAAGCTCTTAGCAACCTCGTAAGTACCTTCCCAATGGGTAATATCAGGAGCCATCATGGCAGCACCATGGCGAGCAGCCCGGCCTTCGTTATGATATAGGTCGAACCAGATCCAATCGATTTTATTGCTGAACTCTTGTGGATTCAAAACTTCTTTTACCACATCCATCAATTTGCTGCCCGGAATACCGAACTTGCTATTATATAATTGAATTAAGTTATCGTATTGGATATAAAAGTTGGCGATATATTCTTCGGTATGGCAACTTCCACATACGGTTAACATGGCATCACGGCGTTCTTCCCAATCCGTGTCGGCACTTTCTAAGCCAAGTACTTCGTCGACTTTTTCAGGTCGTACTGAAATGGGTCCACGATTATTCCAGGAAATTCGAGTCCCCGTATCATGAGTAATTTCTAACTCGTTAGTCGCACTCATATGACAAGTCGAACAGGTTGGAGCCGTGGTATAATCTCGTCCGACTATCCAGCTACTACTTTTCATATTCATGCCTTTTATATCACTCTGAAAGGCAATACCATGTTTAGATTCTTCATAAATCGCTTTAATGGGATTTTTTTCGCCCAGATGACACTTTCCACAGGTATCGGGATGTCTGGCTTGAGCCGACGAGAATTCATGACGTGCATGACACGCAGAACAGGCTCCTTTGGAACCATCCGGATTGAGTCGACCAATTCCACTATTAGGCCAAGTCAGCGGATCCAATTGACCACTATCTAAAACCTTAATATCCGAACCATGACATTGGTCACAACCACTGACTTTAGCAGCAGAATGGCCTTTGCCTGCGGTAGCTTCAACCACTTCAGCCAACAGCAAATCAGGTGAACCAGAGGTGTTATACGCTAAAGCGTGATGGCTTCCTGCAAATTGTTTGACTTCTTTATCGTGACATTGGCCACAATCCTTGGGAGAAACAATAACGGAGATAATATAGTCTTTATGCCGAATAGCATCTACATCGCCAGGTTTGGCCTGATGACATTCGTAACAGCCAATGTTAGCTTCATAATGACCAGAACGGGCCCATTGTAAATGCACCGCTGGACTACTTTCTTCATGACAGGATGCACAGGTAGCGCTTTCTTTACTCAAGGTCCGACGGCGTTTACCTGAACCTTCTGACATATCGGGAAAGTTAACCTTTGAGTGGCCGTCTAATACTGCTTTACCGGCATATTTGGCACTATCGGCAGCCATGACGGAACTGGTGATAAAGGACAATGCAACTATCGTTAACATAACAACGATAGAATTTTTACACGATTGACAAATGGAAAAAGACGGGACTTCCTTGTATTTTCCGAATCCTGTTCTTCCACTTCCTAAGGTTGCGAAAGTAAAACCTAAACTTCTCATTGGGATAAATCCCTCCCCTGAATGGCATTATTTAAATTAAATTCAGGTGCAAAATTATGATTTATTAATTGAGTTTTTTTGCACTTTATATTTTTCAGTATCCTTTATTAGACTTATTATTTTCTATTAAGATACTTTTATCTATTTGTTTTTATTTATTATTCTAGCAATATCGCTACTCTTGGCAGCAGATCGAGCTTTCGTTATTATAAGTAAGTCAATTATTTTTGCAATAAATATGTGGGGATAGACACACGCCCTATATGGGATAAAGTGTGGGATAAAGAAAGACAAACTCCAGCTCCCCTGCCTGGAACAGAAGCTCATGCTAGCGACAGATAGACAATATTTCCTTGAGGCAGATCAAGCATTTTTATTTTAAATCGATCTCACTATAAGCCTGTTGCCCCTGGCTATCAATTAGGGTGATACGCACTCGACCTTTATATTTAACTAGCCATTGTTGATGACTGCCATCACCAAAACTGGGTTGATACTGACCATTAATCAGCCAGTGATACGGTGGAGTTCCAGACTGTGCTTTTAATACTAAGGCTTTTCTATCCGGTTCGATTAATTCAATAGTGCTGCCATCCAAGGGATAACGAATTTTTGGTTTATCCATTAAATAAGCCATTGATTCATTTTCTATCCATCGCATATGGCGTGGTAAATTTGTAAAACCAGGTAATGATACCCCCTGAGGTTTAGTTAATGCCTCATTATTTGTAGAGGGCAGAAAGTTAAATATTTCAAATAATATGGGGGCTGCATAGTTTAAACCAGAGGTATTTTGAGTAAATCCACCATCGGGTCTCCCCCGCCATACCCCCACACTATAGTCATTGTTATAACCAATGCTCCAAACATCACGGAAACCATAGGATGTTCCCGTTTTGAAGCGTATTTTATTAAATTCGTCCTGGTCATATCCTGCTGGCAATGGCACTCCTTGCAAAATGTAATCGAGATACCAAGATGCCTGGGCAGATAATAGCTTTTTAAAGGGTTCCGTTTTTTGCTTATCGAAAAAAGTCAGTGATTGGTATTTTCCTTGATTCGCCAGTCCTAAATACAATGCCAATAGATCTTCTAAATTACTTCCCGCACCTCCTAATGCAATAGGTAATCCCGGCGCTTGATTTTTCGGTAAATACAATTGAATTCCCAAGGAATTAAAACGATTGACTAAAGTTTGTGCTCCGACTTTATTTAACGCTTTAATGGCGGGAATATTTAATGAGGCTTGTAATGCTTGAATAATATCAACTTGCCCGTAAAATTGATTATTAAAATTCTTTGGCCCATAACCATCAACCATTCGCAAGGGTTGATCCATGACTTGAGACTGAGGATGAAACAGTTTTTTTTCAAATCCTAAACCATAGATAAAGGGTTTTAATGTCGAACCCGGAGAACGTATGGCCTGGGTTAAATCAATTTGAGAACTATCCCAATAGTTTCCTGAACCGATATGTGCTATAACTTGTCGCGTACGATTATCAACCACCATGGCAGCCAATGTTTCCCCTACAGGGAATTGCGCTTGTAGCGAATCAGCCAAGCGCTGTAATTTGAGCTGAAGAGGAAACACAAGGTTTGAGCGGACTTTAAAACCGTTACCTGCTTTTGCCCATTGTTTTAATCGCTGTGATAAATGAGGTGCCCAAAAAGGCGTCTGATAGCGATGTTGGGGAAGTGTTTGTTTTTTAGCCAGGCGAAAATCATCATCGGTAATTACACCAGCATCCCGTAATCGGTTCAAAACTTGATTTCTCCCAGCGGATGCTTGTTGATTGTGTCGGTCTGGACGACGTTGCTCAGGCGACTGAGGCAAGGCAATTAATAAGGCAATTTCGGAATAGGTCAAACGTCGGGCGGTTTTACCAAAATAAAAATAACTCGCGGCTTCAATACCTTGAATATTACCGCCATAGGGAGCCAAACTTAAATAGAGAGCTAGTATGTCTTGTTTAGATAACTCCGCTTCCATCCGCCACGCTTGTAGCATTTCAACCATTTTATTTGTCCAGGAGCGTTGTGCGGGTTGCAATAAGCGGATGGTTTGCATACTAATCGTGGAAGCCCCCGAAATAATATGTCTTTCACTGATTAACTGAATAACCGCTCGGCTTAGACTGAGAAAATCCACGCCATGATGTTGATAGAAACGTTTATCCTCATATTCAATCAAGGCTTCAATATATTTTTTATCGATATTTTTTAAGTCGATTGGGAAACGCCAATAACCTTTTGTCGTGGTAAAAAAACGCAAGGCATGATTATCTTTAGAATAGATTTGTACGGAGTATTCGAGTGGCTTTTGCCAGGGATTAGGCAAGCTATTATAGAAGTAATAAAATTTTAATACACAAAGACTGGCAATAATCGCTAACCCGATTAGCCCAATTTTTTTTGCAGGAAATTTTAAATGTGCCACTGATTTTGAATATATGCTTTAAGTCCCTTTAAGCATACATCCAAATTGGCCTAAACAACAATTATCTTAAGCCTTATTCAATTGTAACTATTCAGCGCATTCATCTTTTGCCCCATTACTGCGTTATTTTCGTACTCAAATGGTCACATATGCTCTATATGCTCACATTTTCCGTGCGAAAATGCCTTGTACTGAGGCAAAATCTAAACACGCTGAATAGTTACATTCAATTTAGTCTCAAACAACAAACTGCTTAACCAATTGATGAGATTCAACCGTCAGTTTTTCCAAGTTGTTGTTAACCCGCTGAATTTGTTCACTTTCACTCGCTGTATTACTGGCGACTTGACTGATATCGCTAATACTGGAGCGCATTTCATTGGCGACTGCTGTTTGTTCTTCAGCTGCGGTAGCAATTTGAGAGTTCATATTATTGATTTCCGTAATCGAGGTATGAATCTCTTTCAACGCTTCACCCGCTTGAGTCACTTGCTTGACACTTAGGGTTGCGCGTTCACAACCTTTAGTCATTGCCTCTCCCGCAGTATCCGAGCGTTGTTGTAGTTGTTCAATCATGCTCTGAATTTCTTGGGTCGCTTCTTGAGTACGCTGTGCCAAGGTTCTAACCTCATCAGCAACCACGGCAAAACCTCGCCCTTGCTCTCCCGCTCGGGCCGCTTCAATAGCCGCATTAAGCGCTAACAAATTGGTCTGATCGGCAATCCCTCTGATCACGGCCAAGATGCTGCTTATATTTTCGACATCACCTTTTAGCTCTTTCATCACTCCGGCAGATTCGGACACGTCACTGGCCAAATCATTAATGCTTAGAATAATGTCGCCAACCATCTCTTCTCCATTTTCTGCCGAAATATCCGCTCGATAAGCTGCATCTGCTGCATTTACAGCGCCTCTTGCCACTTCTTCAGCGGCAACCAGCATTTGTTCCATGGCACTGGCCAAGAGTTCTGTTTGTTGATGTTGACGTTGAATACCGGTGTTGGTCCTACGGGAGATTTCCCCCATTTCATTACCGGTTTCGTTCAAATGAGTAATGGAATCATTAACATGGGAAAGCATGTCTCGAAATTTTTCCAGCATATGGTTAAACGAGTCTCCCATATCTCCTAGTTCATCTTTACGCTTCATGTCAACTCGTTTGGTGAGGTCCTGTTTTTCCTGCACATGAAACATAATTTGTTGCAAGGTGGTAATGGGATTTTTAATATCACGGATTAAAAAGATTGAAAAAAACACCACTAAGACAATACCCGCTAAAGAAATACTGCCGTACTGCCAAACCTTTTGCATATAAATTTCATCCACATCATCGATATAGATGCCGGTGCCTAAAACATAATCCCAAGGCTGAAAACCCTTCACAAAGGATAATTTGGGAACCGGTTCAGCAGAGCCGGGTTTAGCCCAATAATAATCAACGAAACCACTTTTCTGTTTGCGCACTGTATTAATAAATTCCATAAACAGGATTTTTCCCATGGGATCTTTAGCTTGCGAAACATCTTTGCCTTCCAACTCGGGTTTAATGGGATGCAAGACTACCACCGCCTGCATATCATTAATCCAAAAATAACCACTATCACCATAACGCATACTGCGAATATTCGCCAGTGCATTTTGTTTGGCTTCTGATTCGGTTAATTGCCCACTTTTATATTGTTGATAATAACTATCTAAGATGCTGTACGCAGATTCGACTAGAAATTGAGTTTGAATTTTGCGGTCCTCAATTAAACTGGTGCGTAATGAGAATAGCGAAATAAAGGCGATCAGAAGAGTCCCTGAGAAAACCAATGCAGCAATTCCCCAGAGCTTTTGGCTAACTTTTAGCTGGCTTAAAAACATAACATAATCCTTTTTTAATTATTCGAGTATTGATGAATAACAAGCACATATTCCATTGCTAAAAACATGGCGCATAACATGTTTTTTATAACTTTGATGAAACGCTCCTCTCCCCAGAAAAACCTGTGCGAAGTAATCAAATGGGATACCAGTCCCATTTTCCCCTAAAAAATAGATCGACACTATAATGATTTTCTTTAATAAAAACTATAAATAAATCAAATCTATACCTAAGGGGATATCCCATTTTTTGATGGTTTTGAAACTAAAGGCTTTTTCTCTCATCCATAAAATTAATTGAACTAATCCGAAAAATGGTAAATTTCAAACAATACGATTGCTTTGCTCGTATTAAAATGGCTGAAATCGATGAAATAGCCCTATTAAAACAAAGCGATTGATATGCACTAAAAAATAAGCTACCTTACCACTGGTAAATCTCCCGGGACGACTATTAATAACCAATGAGTTATTGAATAGAAAGGAGGAGGCGCTGCACACCATATTAATGGGTTAGATGTAGACGTATAAACTTTTAATTACAATAATTTTGGAAGCACAATATGATAAAAAATATAATTAAATCCTTGTCTACTATTGCTATATGCGGCTCCTTGGCTGTTTCCAGTCAAACGCTTCTCGCCGGTGACACAATCAAAATCGGTAGTTTTCTTGCCGTTACTGGGGGGGCCTCATTTCTTGGTGATCCCGAGTTAAAAACTTTAAAAATGTATATTGACGAAGTGAATCAAAATGGTGGGCTTTTAGGTAAGCAATTGGAATTGATTCATTATGATACCGCCGGAAACCCCAAAAAAGCCGTCAACTTTGTTAAACGCTTAGTCCAAAAAGATAGAGTCGATTTAATTGTCGGTGGTTCTACTTCGGGCACAACAATGGCAGTAGCTCCTTTAGTCGACAAATTTAAAATTCCCATGATTTCTTTTGCGGGTTCCGTAAAAATCGTTGAACCAACTAAAAAATGGTTATTTAAAACCCCTCATACTGATCGTATGGCCGCAGCAAAAGTTTTCGAAGACATGCAAAAACGTGGTTTTACTAAAGTTGCACTAATCAGTGGTAGTGGTGGTTTTGATAAATCAGGTCGTGTTCAATCATTAGCTTTAGCGCCTAAATATGGTATCACCATCGTTGCAGATGAGTCTTATGGCAATAAAGACACAGATATGACTGCTCAGTTAACCAAAATCAGAGCATCGGATGCCCAAGCCATCTTAAATTTCGGCTTTGGTAAAGCACCTGCTATCGTGACTAAAAATATTGCTCAATTAGGCATTAAACTTCCGGTTTACCAATCTCACGGGGTCGCCTCTGAAAAATATATCGAGTTATCTGGCGATGCCGCTAATGGCGTTCGCCTCCCTGCCGCCGCATTAATTGTAGCGAGACAGTTGGACGACAACGATCCACAAAAACAAATTGCCATGAAATATACCCAAGAATATGAAGCCAAACATGGTAAAGTTTCAGCCTTTGGTGGACATGCTTATGATGGTTTATTTATTGCTTTAAATGCAATCAAACGAGCTAAGAGCACCGACAAAGCAAAAGTTCGCGATGAAATCGAAAAGACCCAAAACTTTATCGGTACTGCCGGAATGTTTAATATGTCTGCCAATGATCATATGGGTTTAAAATTGGACTCATTTAAGATGTTAGAAATTCAAAATGGTCAGTGGACAATTGTGAAATAAGCTAAATATCCGGGCACGGACGTTTTTCGGGGTCGTAGTCAAATGCCTCTTGAGTTTAACCTCATCTCAAACAGATAACATTGGCATCCAACCTAAAATTATAGTTAGAACTATCTTGACTACGACGCCTGGCTATTTTTCTCGGGCTATAACGCGTATAATAAGTAAGGTGTACTAAAGGTACCACGTGGGCATGAAAACACTGCCCACCCTACATATCGCCATTGTCCTATCTCTTCATTTTCAATTTTTCCTTTTCAATTTTTAATTGCTCTTTTAGTAAATCTCCCAGGCTTATTTTTCTTCCCATTTAGTTACACTCATATCCCTACATTTCATCTTATTATCCTAGAAAACTCAGTTGACTTCGTGGTGAGGTCGACTTAAGTGCTTAAGATTAAGGATTTTATGGGTTATTTTGGCTTTATTCGTAGTCACCCTCCGGGTGAAGTCAAAATGTTCCAGAAAATCCTTAAGATTGAGTGCTTAAGGGGGCCGCAATAGATGGCAACTGAGTTTTCTAGGACCATTATGGGGTTATTTAATATGATTAGAAAAATAGTCAAGTCTGTAGCAATCATAGCCAGCCTATTGATAGTCACTCAAAGCTTATATGCAGCCAATACAATAAAAATTGGTAGTTTTTTGGCCGTAACAGGTGGTGCCTCTTTTTTAGGTGATCCGGAATTAAAAACCTTAAAAATGTATATAGACGAAGTGAATAAAAATGGTGGTGTTTTAGGGAAACAATTAGAACTAATTCACTATGATACGGCAGGAAACCCTAAAAAAGCCGTAAATTTTGTTAAACGACTGATCAAAAAAGATCGTGTCGATATAATCCTAGGAGGTTCAACCTCCGGAACCACGTTAGCGGTGTCTCCCCTAATCAATAAATTTGAAGTCCCAATGATTTCTTTTGCTGGTTCCGTAAAAATTATCGAACCTACCAAAAAGTGGATGTTTAAAGTACCCCATACGGACCGCATGGCTGCGGCGAAAGTCTATGAAGATATGCAAAAACGGGGAATAAAAAAAGTCGCGTTAATCAGTGGTAGTGGCGGTTTTGATAAATCAGGTCGAATCCAATCCCTTGCTCTAGCCCCCAAATATGGCATTGAAATTGTTGCTGACGAATCTTATGGCAATAAAGATAATGATATGACGGCTCAACTAACAAAAATTAGAGCCAGCAAAGCTGAAGCAATATTTAACTTCGGATTTGGTAAAGCGCCTGCCATCGTGACTAAAAATATTAAACAATTGGGCATAGAACTACCTGTCTACCAATCGCATGGTGTGGCATCAAAAAAATATATCGAACTATCTGGTGACTCAGCCGAGGGGGTTCGCTTTCCAGCCGCAGCCGTCATAGTGGCTAGAGAATTGCCTGAGAATGATCCTCAAAAACAAGTGACTATGGCCTATACCACCAAATATGAAAATCAATTTGGCACCTCGGTCTCAACTTTTGGTAGCCATGGTTATGATGCTCTATTTATAGCGATTGAAGCCATCAAGCGGGCAGGCTCAACCAATAAAGAAGCGGTGCGGGATGAAATTGAAAAAACCAAAAACTTTATTGGTACCGCTGGCATGTTTAATATGAGTGCCAATGATCATATGGGACTGAACTTGGATTCGTTTAAAATGCTAGAAATCCGCAATGGCCAATGGGCGATAGTGAATTAGTGGTTAGTGGTTAGTGGTTAGTGGTTAGTGGTTAGTGGTTAGTGGTTAGTGGTTAGTGGTTAGTGGTTAGTGGTTAGTGGTTAGTGGTTAGTGGTTAGTGGTTAGTGGTTAGTGGTTAGTCAAATAGTATCAGAAAAACTTGACAGCCTGTCAACAAATTCCGCAAAATTTTTCTGTCCACTGTCCACTGTCCACTGTCCACTGTCCACTGTCCACTGTCCACTTATTCCTCAATTTCCAGGCGTTCTAAAACCAGCGTTTTATACCCATCCTCGGCTATCGCCACTTGGCCATAAGCTTTAATTTCACAACCTTTTTCACATTCTGTTTCTAATTTATCGGTAATACCTTTTGGAATCGCTGAAACATTAATTTCAATCGGGCTATCATCATTAATATCATCTTTAATGAAATAGGTATCGATAATCACAACACCAACCCCAGAAACTTTAAGTGGTTTTCCTTTTAGTTTAGGAAATTTACTTCTCAACTCATTAAGTGTAACTTCTTTATAGTTTTTTTGTTCAACACCACTACTCGCATAATGCCATGTCCCATCATCAGATAAAATGACCGTTCGACATTCTGGATTTTCAAGCTTGAGATCGGCAAAAACAACTGCCGTAGTCAAACACAAGAGCATAGACAACAATAATTTTTTCAGCATCAGGATTTCTCGTTAACAATGGAAAAGCTTACCTTAACCATTTACGCGTAGTGATGCAATATTAAGATAAGAGCAATGGAAAATGAGAAGAGCAATGGAAAATTGAAAATGAAAAATGGATAATGAGAAGAGCAATGGAAAATGAAAAATGGATAATGAAAAGAGCAATGGGGAAGAAGGAGCTAAATGAATAGCAGTGCCTGGTAGAGAGTGTCTTTTCCCTACCAGGCACTGATATTTTAAATATTAAATTCTTTCACTAATCGTTTTAATCCCTGGCCTAAATTAGACAGTTCAGAATTTGCGCCTTCCAATTGTTGCGAGAGATTGGCTGTCGAGCCTGCCGCATCATTCATATGTTCCAGAGTTACGTTAACCTCATTGGCTAGGTTAGCCTGCTCATTGGCGGAATCACTAATTTGACGATTTTTATTTTCAATATTGGCTACCGCCTCGGCAATTTCACCCAAAGCCTCACCCGCTTTACTGGCTTGTTCAACGGTTTGATCGGCTCGTTGTCGGCCACGCTCGATAGATTGCACCGCCTTACCAGCGCCACTTTGTAACCGATCGATAATCTCTTCAATTTCCCGTGTGGATTCTTGAGTTCGCTGTGCTAAGGTCCGCACTTCATCGGCAACCACCGCAAATCCTCGTCCTTGTTCTCCGGCTCTAGCCGCCTCGATAGCCGCATTTAATGCCAAGAGATTAGTTTGTTCCGCAATTCCCCGAATAACATCTAAGACACTACCAATATTGGTCGAATCTTCACTGAGTTGTTCTAAAACCTTACTGGCACTATAAACCTCACCTGATAATTCTTGAATGCCATTAATCGTCTCTTGGACAACACTATTTCCAGTGTTTGACTTGTCTTTCGCTTGATCCGTAACGGCTAATGCTTGTTCGGCATTTTCTTTTACGGTGGCAGAAACATTAGACATGGTATTAATGGTTTGAGCGATTTGTTCGACTTGCCCTTTTTGTTCGACGACTTGATTGGCTACATCAGCGGTAAATTTTTTGGATTTTTCAGAAGCTTGACTTAAACCGCTAGAAACGTCGGCGATTTGTTTAAACATGCTATGTAACTTATCGGTAAAGGCATTAAAGTTTCCAGCCAAATGACCAATTTCGTCATTATGTTTTACCGGTAATCGCACGGTTAAATCGCCATTACCTGATGCCAAGGTTTCTGCTGTTTCGGATAACTCTTTTACCGGGGCAACCACTTGTCGGTTAACCATATAAAAAATCACCACAACCGCGACCAATAAACCCATCGCCATTAAAAAGGTTTTTAACCAAGCCGAGGTAATGGCTGTACTGCGTTTTTCAGACAAAGGCATGTAACCATTAACCGATCCCAATAAAATTTGCGCATTGACATCTAATTCATGGCATTCGGCACAACCTGCATGAATATTGGAATGTAAAGGAACGGCAATACTTAACATTTCATCAGTTTGTTCTGAGTAAGCTTTATCTCCCCGTTTAAAAGCATTTAAGGCTTCCCGTTCAAACTCACTTTCAATTCGGGTATTATCACCACCAAAAGGCTTCAAACCCAGCATTTGTTCATCGCCAATCAATCGAATCCGAGGCATACCTGGTCCAAAATCATGCACAACAGCCTGATCGACAGCAAATATAGTTCTTAACCAGTCCGCTCGGACCGTGGCTTTTTGCTCACTCGTTTGTGCAGCATTAAACGCTTCATGAAATTTTTTTGTCGAGACCATAAACATTTGGGCAGAACGATTAATGAGGTTTTTAATATTTCCTTCGGCTTGTTTATCCACCTCGTTTAGAGCACTTATTTGAGTATAAAATCCTAAAGCAATAGAACCTATAATTCCAATAATTATAACTGTAATAGCTAATTTAAAATTAAGACCGTGATCGGCAAATGACATGTAAGGACCCCTCCATGTAACATGTTATATCCAATTCATATAATATAAAAATGATTTTTTAAGATATGTTTTAGATGGCGTAATAATATAAGTTATCGACAAATGGGCAATTGACTTTAGTTATTATTTTTTTATTCCTGGTTAGATTGCCGAGCGAAGCAATCTAACCAGATGGGCATTAGCTAGCTGCTCGAACTGCTTCAATTAATGCATTGCTACTTTCATTTTCCTCGACTAAAATTCCGCTCCAAGCCGCATCAAAAACTTCATCTAAGTATCCCGGTAGAGGATTGGCCACAATACCATCTAAACGTAGTTGCACCATGCGTATAGCAACTCCGAAAATTGCCGATGCGGCAACTTCAGTGGTCATTTCACGAATTTCACCATTGTCCATTCCTTCCCGAATAATGTCTCGCATACGTTGAAACGGTGAAGAACTACAAATCGGTGGTTCATCGGGTAAAAAATCGCGATGATTAGGCTGAAAAACGAAAGCAATAATAGTTCGATGTGATTCCGTATAGTTAAACATTAAACGGATAATTTCTTCACATTTTTCTTGAGTCGTGGTTTGATTTTTAATACCTCGATCAACCAACTCGTCCATTTCATTAAGCAAATGATAGTAAAGTTTTTTAGCAATCCCCTCTTTACCACCAAAGTGTTTATAGATGGATCCAATGCTTACATTGGCCTTTTTTTGTACATCATGTACCGAAACATTGTGATATCCCTTATCAACAAATAACTCCAGGCCAGCTGTCAATATCCGACAGTCTATTGGCTCTGGATCGAGCGGTAATTTGTTCAAATAAGGCATAATTTACTCCGTTGAGCTAAAGCAATTCAAAATTAATATCCTCTTCGTATCATATGGTATTTCTATTGTCAAAAAAAGGTCAGTGAGATAATTCGCTAAGAATTCTCGCCGATCCAATTTTTTTCTTCAAATACTCTCAGAACTCATTGAATATAACAATTTGCAACCACATTTAGCGAATCATTTAAAACTGTGCATTATACAAAAAATAGCACAGAAATAAATAAAAATGAATATTCATTCTATTTTATTTAAGTTTTTTTACAATGACTGTTGACAATAATGAACATTCATTCTATAACTAAAAAACACAAAAACAAACAATAATAACATTTATTTTTTAGGGGAATATTTTACCCCTGGCAAGAAATGAACATTCATTCTTTGCCATTAATCCAATTAGTAAACATAGAACACCAAAGGAAAAACACATGAAATTAAACATAAAAAATCAAATCAAGTCTGGGGTAATGGCTGCAGCGGTTGCTTGTAGTTTTGGCATGATGGGTTTAAGCCCAACACTATCTGCTGACGAAACTTGCCAATCTCCTTACATGGCAAAAATAACGGGGCAGGAAGATTTTGTATATGTCTGGACTCTGGGAATAGAAGGCGTGGGTGATGGTCAGGATAAATTGGTTACCGTCGATGTAAACCCGGCTTCCAAAACCTATGGAAAAGTAATCAACTCTCTATCGGTTGGTGGTCGTAATGAAGCCCACCACTCCGGTTTTACTGATGATCGTAAATATCTTTGGGCTGGTGCTTTAGACACCAATAAGATGTTCATTTTTGATGTCCATACTGATCCCGCTAAACCTACCTTGTTTAAAGTTGTTACTGATTTTGTCGAAAAGAGTGGCGGTGCCGTTGGCCCTCATACCACCTATGCCCTTCCAGGCCGTATCATGATCAGTGCTCTGTCAAACAATCAGGACCATGGTGGTCGTTCCGCCCTAGTTGAATATACTAACGAAGGTAAATACATTGCAACGCATTGGATGCCTACCGATGAAAACCTCAATGGAGCCATCAAGAGTGGAAAATATGCCGATGGTTATAATTATGATATCCGGGCACTTCCTCGTAAAAACCTGATGATTACCTCTTCATTTACGGGTTGGTCCAACTATATGATGGACTTCGGGAAGATGTTGCAAGATAAGGAAGCTATGAAGCGTTTTGGTAACACCGTGGTGTTATGGGACTTACATAGTAAAAAGCCTAAGAAGGTTCTTGATGTACCAGGAGCACCTTTAGAAGTACGTTGTGCTTGGAAATCAGAAAATAACTGGTGTGTCACCACCACTGCTTTAACATCTCAAATTTACCTAATTTTTGAAGATGATCACGGTGAATGGCAAGCCAAGGCTGTCGCAGATATCGGTGATCCAGCCTCAGTACCTCTACCCGTTGATATTTCCATTCGCTCCGATGACCAAGCCATGTGGGTACAAACCTTTATGGATGGTAAGACCCGTTTATTTGACTTCTCCGATCCGTTCAACCCTAAACAGGTTTACGAAAAGAAAATTGGTAAGCAGGTGAACATGGCGTCTAGTAGTTGGGACAATAAGCGCATTTACTTTACTACCTCTTTGTTAGCAAATTGGGATAAGAAAGGTGATGCTGGCGAACAGTTCTTCAAAGGTTATACCTGGGATGGAAAAGAGCTTCATGAAACAATGAATATCGACTTCTTGAAAGAAAAACTGGGACGCGCTCATCAAATGCGTTTTGGTGCCTACTCACTTTACAATATGGCTTCTAAAACTCCTCAGCCTGCTATAGATGGAGAAGTCGTCGCCAAAACATTACTGACCAAGTAAGTCTGTAAATCGTATCAATAGTAGCTGGAAAAGGAGTAATGTTATTCCTTTTCCTGTGCTTTAACCTAGAAAAATCAGTTGACTTCGTAGCGAGGTCAACTTAAGTGCTTAAGATTAAGGATTTAATGGGTTATTTTTGGTGCGGCCGGCTAGGCTTTATTCGTAGTCACCCTCCGGATGAAGCCTCGGCGGCCCCACCAAAATGTTCCAGAAATTCCTTAAGATTGAGTGCTTAAGGGGACCGCACTAGTGCATGGATGCACGTAGTTAGAGCAAAGCAGGAGCAGTTGCCGAGTAGATGGCAACTGAGTTTTCTAGGTTTCAATTGGGAGATATATCGATGCTATTTACATTGAGTAAGCAGCGTAATGCGCTTCTATTAGCCGGAGCAATGCTAATTGGAAGCAATGTTACCTGGGCTGTTGAGCAAGAATCTGTCGATCAAGTAACTGACTCGACAGCATCTACCTCAACATCCCTGGCACCTGGTTATGGCAACTTGGAATATCAATTGCCCGAACCAGGTTCCTATCATTTACCAGTTTTTGAAACTGCTGCAAATGGTATTGTTCTAAACAGCGAAGGCGAACAAAGTGAATTACACAAAGAGTTTGCCGATAAATATGTGTTAATGGGCTTTATTTATAGCAATTGTGACGATATTAATGGTTGCCCTTTGACCGCCTTTGTTTTTCATCAGCTTAAAACGGCTATGAAAAATGATCCCGTATTGGCAGAACGGTTTAAGTTGATTAGCCTCAGTTTTGATCCTGAGAATGATACACCGGAAAAAATGAAGCTATATGGTAATAACTTTAAATACGCCGGAAATGTTGGTGAATGGAAATTTTTAACCACCGCCTCTCAACAAGAATTAAAGCCTATTTTAGAAGCCTATAATCAATCCGTCCAACAAGAAGTCATTGATGGCAAAACCAGTAATAAATTTAACCATATATTACGGGTTTTCTTAATAGATCCAAAACAACAAGTTCGTAATATCTACAGCGCCGCTTTTTTACATGCTGATTCTGTCTTAAATGATTTAAGAACCTTGTTGATCCATGAAAATGCTTCGACTACAAAATCTTTTGCTGAGCATGGTAATGACCGCAATAAAAAGGCAATTAGCAATGATTATTCCATCAGCAATATCGATAAAAAAGGCTATGAAAAGAAATCTTATACCAGTCAAACCAAGGCTGTTGGTATTGGACAAGGTAAACCAGCCGATCTACTAGGCATTTTTAACACTCCTCAATTAGGTTTACCTAAGATTACCGCTCCACCATCAAACCCTATTTCCAAAGCCAAAATTGAACTGGGCAGAAAACTCTTTTTTGACCGCCGTTTGTCATTTAATGATACTTTCTCTTGTGCCATGTGCCACATTCCTCAACAGGGTTTTACGAATAACGAAATGGCCATGGCCGTCGGCGTAGAAGGACGTTCAGTAAGACGTAATAGTCCTTCAATCTACAATGTCGCCTATGCCAAAACTCTGTTTCATGATGGTCGTGAAGAAAATCTCGAACAGCAAGTTTGGGGGCCATTATTGGCCCATAACGAAATGGGTAATGCTTCAGTCGGTGCAGTGATTAGCAAAATTCGTCAAATATCTGATTACAAAAATCGTTTTGAAGCAATTTTTGATGGCGAAGGTCCTAGTATGGAAACGGTAGGAATGGCTCTGGCTTCTTACCAACGAACCTTAATCTCCGCTAACTCTGCCTTTGATCGTTGGTATTACGGAAAACAAAATGATGCTATTTCCAAACAGGCACAACAAGGATTCCAATTATTTGTGGGTAAAGCAGGTTGTCAATCCTGTCATCGGATTGAAAAAGACTTTGCCTTGTTTACCGATAATCAACTGCACAATACCGGCCACGGCTATGCAAAAAGCATGGGGATCCGCCCGAAAAAACAACGTATCTATTTGGCCCCAGGAGTCTATCAAGATGTTGACACGAGCATTATTGATACTGTCGCAGAAAAGCCTCCAGCCGATTTAGGTCTTTATGAAATAACTCAAAATCCCCATGACCGATGGAAATACAAAACCCCAAGCCTTAGGAATATTGCCTTAAGTGCACCGTATTTTCACGATGGATCATTTGCTAACCTTGAAGATGTAGTGCGCTTTTATAACCAAGGAGGAGTCAGTAATGAACTTCTCGATTCTAGAATTAAACCATTAAATCTAGATGATAAAGAGGTTGAAGCATTAGTGGCATTTATGCACACATTAACCGGTAGTAATGTGAATACTCTCGTTTCCGATGCTTTTGCGGCACCGGTTGGAGATATTACTATAAATGATCCGAATTGGGTACATGATGAAGATTTAGGACTAAAGTAATGAAAAGTAATAATATATCTTTGCTTACTTGCCTGATTACTGGGCTGTTAGCAACTAACACAAATGCTGCACTTGATCCCAATGCCTCATCTCATCTTTCTGTCCCTGGAGATGATAAACGAGGTTATGAATCAAGCGATTATAAGACCAATGCCAAAGCAGTAGAAAAACGACGTGGTATCGAAACCAATTTAGTCGGTTTTACTGAAAATCCACCGCTTGGATTACCACCGCTCCCGGTTCCCCAAAATAATCCAATAACCAAAGAAAAGGTGGCCTTAGGACGGAAACTATTTTTTGATCGTCGTTTGTCCTTTAATGATACCTTCTCTTGTGCCATGTGTCATATTCCGGAACAAGGTTTTTCCAGCAATGAAGTTTCCACCGCTGTTGGTGTAGAAGGACGTTCCGGACGCCGTAACAGTCCTAGCATTTACAATATTGCTTATGCAAGCTCCCTATTTCACGATGGTCGAGAAGAAAATCTGGAACAACAGATTTGGGGGCCGCTATTAGCCCACAATGAAATGGGTAATGCTTCTATAGGTGCAGTATTGTCCAAGATCCGTAAAATTCCTGATTACGATAATTTATTTGAAACAGTATTTGACGGTAAAGGGCCGACCATGAGCACAGTCGGTATGGCCTTAGCCTCTTATCAACGCACCTTGGTATCTGGTAATTCGCCCTTTGATCGCTGGTATTATGGCAAACAAAAGAATGCCTTACCCCAATCAGCAATCAATGGCTTTAAATTATTTACTGGAAAAGCGGGTTGTGCCAATTGTCATAGTATCGGCAAGGAATATGCTCTTTTTATGGACAATAAGCTGCACAATACGGGGCATGGCTATCGCCAAAGTATGGGGATAAAGCCCAAAACCACTCAAGTTCAAGTCGCTCCCGGGCTATTTAGAGAAGTGAGTTTAGAAGTCATTGAAAAAATTAGCGAACCCACTCCTGCCGATTTAGGACTCTATGAAGTCACACAAAATCCACATGATCGCTGGAAATACCGGACACCATCATTACGCAATATCACCTTATCAGCTCCTTATTTTCATGATGGCTCTTTCCATAATCTAAAAGAAATTGTGGAGTTTTATAATCAAGGAGGGATTAAGAATGTCACCCTTGATCCATTGATCAGACCTTTAAATCTAAATGATCAAGAAATGGATGACTTGGTCACCTTTATGCAATCACTAACTGGCGACAATGTTAACAAAATTGTTTTAGATTCGTTCGCTGCTCCCATTGGAGATACGGGATCAGACGATCCCAATTGGGTTCGCGGCACTAACGTTGAAATTAAAGAGTAGAGGTAAAATAAATGAAAAAAATAATATTATTAGCAGTACTTTTATTGGCTCAAAGCGCATTTGCATCATTACCCGCTAAACAGAAAATTCCATTTGGTGGTGATTTTGACTTAACCGACCAAAATAACCAACCATTTAATCTTAAACAATTAAGGGGTAAAGTGGTTATGATGTTTTTCGGTTATACTTCCTGTCCAGAAGTGTGCCCAACTGAACTCTCAAAAATGGTTTCTACCCTAAAAGCACTGGGTAATGATGCTGAAAAAGTCCAGGCCGTATTTGTCAGCGTCGATCCAGATCGAGATTCGGTGGATACCATCTATACCTATTTAAAAGCCTTTCGTAGCAATTTAATCGGATTAACCGGCAGCAAAGCTGAAATTGATGCGGTTACCCAACAGTATAAGGTCACTTACAAGGCTATGAAAATGATGGGGAAAGACTATCACGTTCAACATACGGCTAATATTTTTGTAATAAATGAAAGTGGTAAGTTGGATACCATTATTCCTTATGGGATGCCTTATACGCATGTGACTAAAGTGGTTAAGTCGTTGATAAAATAAGGAGTCAGGAGTCAGAATTCAGAATAAGAGAATTAAGAATTAAGAATTAAAGGATGGTATGAAAACATCAAGCAAGAACAGGGCTGCTTTTAGGGATGATGATCAGGAAGGGGAAATTAATTCGGATTTTTCCATTCCTGTGGCGATTGAGACTCAGGCCATGGAGTGGTTGGATTCTCCCATGCCGAATGTACATCGTAAGCGTTTGGAATTAATTGGTGCTTCAATGCCACGATTGACCACGGTGGTTAGGTTTGCTCCGGATAGTTATTTTAAAGCGCATACGCACGATGGAGGTGAAGAATTTTTGGTCCTCGACGGCGTATTTTCGGATGCATTTGGAAATTTTGCGAAGGGAAGCTATGTACGTAATCCTCCCGGTACTTCGCATCAACCATTTACCAAGGAAGGCTGTACCATATTAGTCAAACTACGTCAGTTTCAAAGCGGCGATAAGATCCAATTCTCGATTAATACTGCCAATGATAGAAATTGGAACAAGAGTTCCGCGGTTGGGGTTGAGCATATGCCGCTGCATCAGTTCCAATCCGAACAAGTGGGAATGTATAAGTTTAATAACAATAGTGCGTCTTTAAATTTGGACATCGAAGCATTGGCGGAAATTTATATTTTTTCAGGTAATTTAGAAATAAATCAGAAAAACTATAGTCAGGGGTATTGGTTACGATACCCTGCCAGTACTTCACTGGAAATAAAAAGTCTTGGAGAAGCCATTATTTGGATTAAAACAATAAATAATATGCATAAACTAGAGCTTATAGAAGGCTCTAGATAGATATTCTACCCAAGTTGCTAGATAGCCATTCTCCCTTCAGCTATTTATTGCAAATAAAACGATTAAATTTAAAGAAAATTGCTCAAATTTATTAAAACCTCTTTAAATTCAATTTGTTTTGGATAAAAGTATGTATCTAGTGCCTTCTATAAGTTTTAAAAAGCAATATTTTTAGCCATAACTAAAAGTAGATATTAGTGCCAAAAGGAATTGTAGCTTGACAGAAATGAACATTCATTCTATTATTCTCAAACTTAAGTGATTTTTTTAAAACAGCCTACAATCGAATAATAAAGTAAAAATAATTTCTCTTAGGAAACTCAAGTACCATTCAATCCATTGAATGGTTAGATTAAAAAAGGAAAACAGTATGAAAGCAAAAGCAGCAGTCGCTTGGGCACCCAAGCAACCATTATCAATTGAAGAAATTGATGTTGAAGGGCCTAAAGAAGGCGAGGTACTTCTTAAAGTACATGCTTCAGGGGTATGTCACACCGACGCCTTTACTCTTTCCGGAGATGATCCCGAAGGTGCATTTCCTTGTGTATTGGGACATGAAGGTGGATGCGAAGTTGTTGAATTGGGAGCCGGTGTAAAATCCTTGGAAGTAGGCGATCATGTCATCCCTCTCTATATTCCAGAGTGTGGACATTGCGAACATTGTGAATCAACTAAAAGTAATCTTTGTCAAACCATTGCACCAACATTATGGACAGGTTATATGCCTGATAATACCCGCCGTTTTTCTCAAAATGGCAAATCCATCTACCATTATATGGGATGTTCCACGTTCTCTGAATACACCGTCGTACCCGAAATTGCCTTAGCTAAAGTCAATAAGGCTGCCCCACTGGATAAAATTTGTTTATTAGGTTGTGGTGTAACTACAGGTATCGGTGCGGTTCTAAATACGGCTAAAGTAGAACCCGGCTCAACCGTTGCCGTGTTCGGTATGGGTGGTATTGGTCTATCTTGTATCCAAGGCGCGGTAATGGCTAAAGCGGGTCGAATTATAGCCGTTGATATTAATCCCGAAAAATTCGAAATGGCCAAGGCTTTGGGTGCGACTGATTTTGTCAATCCAAATGACCTACCCGGCACTGTAACTGAAGCAATTGTCGAAATGACTAATGGTGGTGTGGATTACTCCTTTGAATGTATCGGTAATGTGCATGTTATGCGCGAAGCCTTAGAGTGCTGCCGTATGGGCTGGGGTGTTTCTACCATTATTGGTGTTGCCGGTGCGGGTCAGGAAATCAGTACTCGCCCCTTCCAATTAGTGACTGGTCGTACCTGGAAAGGTAGTGCATTTGGTGGTGTAAAAGGACGTACCGAACTACCCGGCTATGTTGAACGTTATATGAACGGTGAGATTGAATTGGATTCAATGGTTACTCACACCATGCCTTTAGAAGATATTAATCGTGCCTTTGATTTAATGCACAAAGGCGAAAGTATTCGTTCCGTCATTATTTTCTAATCAAAAATGTAAAGCGTTCACCTCTGCCAAGTTTATTTATAAGGATATTAATAAGGAACCAGCCCCAGGACGGGCAATCCATGGAACTTGGCAAGAGGTAACCATTTTTTAGAAATTCAGGATCTCTATTGATGAAAAAAATTGAAAGTATTAAAGAGTTTGGAGGTTGGTTGAACCGTTATGAGCACCAATCATCGAGCTGCAATTGTACGATGACCTTCTCTGTTTACTTGCCTCCTCAGGCAGAAAATGAAAAAGTCCCCGCCGTTTATTGGTTATCAGGTTTAACGTGTACTGATGATAATGTTCGTACCAAGGCCGGAGCACAACGCTATGCTGCAGAGCTTGGTTTAGCGTTAATTATGCCCGACACCTCTCCCAGAGGTGATGATGTGGCGGATGACCCAGAGCGTTACGACCTAGGTAAAGGTGCTGGGTTCTATGTCAATGCGACTCAAGCTCCTTGGTCTGCACACTATCAAATGTATGACTATGTCACTAAAGAACTGCCTGAATTAATTGAAGCCGAATTACCCGTTATTCCTGGCCTGCGTTCAATAAGTGGCCATTCGATGGGTGGCCATGGAGCATTAATCTGCGCCTTGAAAAATTCAGATATGTTTCGTTCTGTCTCGGCTTTTGCTCCTATTTGTAACCCAATTAATTGTGGTTGGGGAGAAGGCTGCTTTAGCAACTACCTCGGTGATGATAAAGAAAGTTGGAAAGCTTATGATGCCACCGAATTGGTCAAAGCCGGAGCTAAACCTTTGCCTTTATTGATCGACCATGGCACTGGCGATGAGTTTCTCGCCGAGCAACTCTATCCCCAAAACTTAAAAAAAGCTTGCGAGGAACGAGATTTTGCACTGACCTTGCGAATGCAAGAGGGCTATGATCATAGTTATCATTTTATCGCAACCTATATCGGTGAGCACTTGGAGTTCCATAGTAAACACCTGAAATAAGGATTTTGTCTCCACAGAGGCTGCTCTATCCTTTAGCCAAGGTTCTCTTCCTGGCTATATTAAAATTTAAAGGCTTGTGATACCCCTCAATTGCCTTTATCTATGCAAGACATAATATTGTTATACCCCGCTTTATTGTACTTGCATAGTTCTTTTTAAGACTGTAATCATTAAATTCACTACCCGAAATTTTCTAAACTCTAACAATTTCCGCCCGATATTTTTCTAGTTAATATTTTTCAAAAACGCTCTTTGACCAATTTGCATAATGCAAATGCAATTTGAGAATTTTTATTAACAAGTTATTTTTTAATTGATAAATAACGATACTTTTAACCACCTTAACTTCAAAAAAAAAGATTAATTAACAATAACATAATAATCTTTATCCTCAATAGTAAAAAACTGGTATAAAACCTGCTCATAAGACATTTAAAAACATCTTGTACCGAGAGACTTTATCATGCAAACAATGAAACAAACGACACAAAAACAACTATCTGAGGTGCAATACGCACTTTTGGAAAATCAAGAGCGTTTGGATGCGATTAGTCATATGGCGAAAATTGGGTATTGGGAATATCTTGTCGATGAGCGTCGATTGTACTGGACTAAAACCATGTTTGATATACTTGAATGTGATGAATCGTATGCCCCCCAACTAGAGTTTATAACCGACTTTAGCACCGAGTCTTATCGACAGGATATCATGGAATCAATGCAATCTTGTCTCGAAGAAGGAATACCATTTTGTAAAGAAATTGAAATTGAAACCATGAAAAAACAAGTTTTATGGTTTCGAGCCATGGCAGAACCCATTACTGAAAATGGTCAAGTCACAAAAATCATGGGAACTATACAGGATATCCACTTAAGAAAAGAGACCGAAAAAAAATTACAGCAGCAAAAATGGCTAATGCAAGCGGTAGTAGAGAATATTCCACATATGGTTTTTGTCAAAGAAGCTTCTGAACTGCGTCACCTGGTTTTTAATAAAGCGGGTGAACAATTAACGGGGATCCCCAGAGAAGATTTTCTGGGCAAAAATGCATTTGATTTATTCCCCGAGAAAGATGCAGCTATATATGCACATAAAGATCAGGAAGTATTTAACAGCGGCGTTAGTCTGGACATCCCTCAAGAACCATTGAACACTCGGAAGAAAGGAATTAGGCAAGTACACACTAAAAAAATTCCAATTTTTAATGATAATAATAAGCCAATTTACCTATTAGGTATCTGTGAAGATATAACCAAAAGACTCAAATATGAGGAAAAACTAAAAAAAGCCAAAGAAAAGGCGCAAGCTGCCAACGAAGCCAAAAGTCAATTCCTCGCTAATATGAGCCATGAAATCCGCACCCCTATGAATGGAATTTTGGGTTACCTGGAACTTGCATTAGAAAAGAATGATTTTTCTTTAACTACTCGTGATTATCTATATACAGCACATTCTTCAGCAAAATCTTTGCTCCTCATTATTAATGATATTCTTGATTTTTCAAAAATCGAAGTCGGTAAGCTTAGATTAGAGTATAGTACTTTTAAACTATCTCGTTTGCTTCGAAATATAATGAATAGTATGCAGGTACATGCCCACCAAAAACAAATTGACTTAAAACTCAATATTCATCCGAGTTTATTTGTTTGCATATCAGCCGATCAATTAAGGTTGAGACAAGTATTAACAAACCTAATAGGAAATGCCATTAAATTTACCGAGCAAGGCCATGTTACTGTTTGCATAAAACCAGATACTCAAGAAAGGATTCAGTTTAGCATTAGTGATACCGGTATCGGTTTGAGCAAAAAACAGCTAAAAAAAATATTTTCACCCTTTGTTCAAGCTGACGATTCAACGACCCGTCGTTTTGGAGGCACCGGACTCGGGACCACCATTAGCAATCAATTAGTCGAGTTAATGGGAGGAAGCCTTAATGCAAATAGCCCTGGACTAGGCCACGGAAGCACTTTTACATTTACCATACCGATGCAAATTCCGGCCTGTTACCCTAATGAATGCGATACCGATTGTGATGAATTCGAGGAAAACATCAATCAAAACGATACATTATCTGCTCGACATTTTAATATCCTTTTAGCCGAAGATTTAGCGACCAATGCGAACTTAGCGATTATCCGTCTGAAACAGCGAGGACACAAGGTTGAACATGTATGGAATGGCGCCGAGGCTATTCAAGCCTTCCAAAACCAACAATTTGATGCGATTCTTATGGATGTGCACATGCCGGATGTTGATGGCATTTCTGCAACTCAACAAATACGTCAAATGGAGACTGGAAAACAAAAACCTATACCGATTATTGCATTGACAGCAAGTTTAACAGAACAAGATCGCAAAATATGTATTGATGCTGGAATGGATGCAATCGCAGGAAAACCTTTGGACATAAAAGAATTGTTTGATCTTTTAGAAAATACAGTGCCCGCCGAAAGCGGAAACCCTGTCACTTCAGTACCGGTTATGCTCAATTCATACCCAGAAATATCCTTACCAGAAAATTTACCAGGAATTAATATTCAAAAGGCATTAAAAATCTGGACCGATCCTAAATTATTTCTTTATGAATTATTACGTTTTGGAAATCGTTTTGGTGATTCTGTAGTTAAAATACAATCAGCCATAGCAGAAAATAATATTAAAGAGGCCCATAATATTGCCCACGCTCTCAAAGGTGTAGCCGGAAATTTGGCACTAGAAAGTGTATTTAATAGTACCAGCCCCTTGAATGATCGGTTAAAAAAGACCATTGACGAAATCGAAGCCACCAATGCTGAAGTAAAAGGTTTGGTCCACGAATTGGATAATAACTTAAAAAGTGTTAACAGTGTTATTGAGAAACTGAATCGAGAATACAGGAAAGATACTCATAAAGTAGTAAGTAATCCCAAGCGCACCAGAGAACTACTTCATGACTTGTGTGAAAAACTCGATGAATACAATCCAAGCGTGGTCCAATCTCAATTAGAAGCACTCATTTCACACCTTGAGTATGAGGTACTGGATACGATAGTGAAGGCAGTTGCAGAGTTTGATTTTGACAAAGCGAAACTATTGACCATACAACAAATTAAAGCTTTGTCTGATTAAGGGGTTAACTATGAACAAAAAAGAATACAATATACTCATAGTTGATGATGAACCGACCAACCTGAGTCTACTCGCCCATATCCTCAACCAACACTATACACTAATGTTTGCACCTAACGGCGAAACAGCGCTCCGTTTGGCACAAGAACGGATGCCCGAGCTCATATTACTCGACATCATGATGCCGGATATTGACGGTTTAGAGGTTTGTAAACGCTTAAAAGCCAATTCAGAGACCAATTTAATACCGGTTATTTTTTTAACCACCTTAGGAGAAAGCACGGATGAGAAAATTGGACTGCAAGCTGGAGCAATTGATTATATTCACAAACCATTTAATCCGGCAATTTTATTACAGCGAATCTCAAATTATCTTACTCTCGCCGATCACCAAAAAGCCTGTGAACTAGAAGTAAAAAGAAAAACATTACAATTGGAAAATGCAGCGATTGAACAATTGCTTGCACTCATTCGAGCGGCACGTTTTAAAGATCATGAAACGGCAAATCACACCCTAAGAGTGGGGGTTATCTCATGGATGCTAGCCCAAAAGTTAAATTGGACAGTCGCAAAGAGTTTTTTACTTTTTCTAAGTGCTCCTTTACACGATATTGGTAAGATTGGAGTCCCGGATGAAATCATGTTGTCCCCTCTTAATCTGCGAACAGAAAAGCCGGAATGGTGGGAAGAAATGCAGCGACATACAGAATACGGCGCAGAGATCGTTGGCAAGAATTTGGAATCCCCATTAATGAAAATGGTGGCTAATGTGGCATTATATCATCATGAAAAATGTGATGGTTCCGGATATCCTAATCAAGTTTCAGGGAACAATATTCCGAAAGAAGCCATGATAACCGCCGTTGCAGATATGGTTGATGCAATGCTTGATCCTTCACGTCCCTATCGTTCAGGCCCAATGGACGAAGAAAAAATAAAATCTATTTTACAGCATGAAAAGTCAAAAACCCTTGACGCAAAAATTGTCGAAGCGGCCTTGTCAAATTGGCCCTTGATTCAACGGATAGAGAAACTATTTCCGAACAACACACCAGTACCTTTTGAGTCTTTTGCACGACTTACTGCTGAAAATTTTTCTCAAAAAATGAGAGAATGTTTAGGTATTGAATAACCCCCCATTATTTCATCGTAATATTGAGCATTAATTTATATCAAAGGTCTCTAGCTCTAAACTCCTATCTACTCATTGGGGAGAGAAGACGAAAGTGGCATCAATAGAAGTGAATGATCTAAAAACCTTGATATAAAAATAGTTTAACCTAAAAAACGCTGTTGACTTCGTAGCGAGGTTCACTTAAGTGCTGAAGATTAAGGATTTTATGGGTTATTTTGGCTTTACTTGTAGTCACCCTACTGGTGAAGTCAAAATGTTCCAGAAAATCCTTAAGATTTAGTGCTTAAGGGGGCCGCAGTAGATGGCAACTGCGTTTTTTAGGTTTAAGCAATAGGTTCGGGAATATATCCTTTTTCTATTGTTTTGGTATCATTATCTGCATGTCCAACCCAACCTTCATACATGGGCAGACCAAGACCTCCCCAAAAGTCACCAGGCATGGTTGAATCTTCTAAAAAGACGACACGTCCCGGAGGCGGAACCTTAGTTTGATCTTTTTTATCTACCGTTGGCATATGGACTAAAACTAAGCTATCAAAACCTTCAGCATCAACATAAATAGTCACTTGGCAACCAGTATGGTCAAAATGTTCACGCCGGCATAAGGGTTTTGTTTTGGTTGTTACTAAATGTTCCGCACCTTGGGTAATTTCAAATGATTCTTTAGTCACCACTAAAATATCATGAATTGGTGCACCTGAAACTTCACGACAGTGATCACAGGCACATAGGTGTCTTTCTATAAAACCAGACAAATCAATTTTATAACGTAGACTGGCAGGAGGGTTGTCGCTCCCATCACTATGTTTGACTACTCCTCCTTCGATAATTCCGCTAAGTTTACTCATATAACATCTCCTTTATTGGTTTGATAATGAGCAGTCATTGACTAAAAATGAGCTGCGTATTTTTATAATACAGCTCGATAATAGAATGAATGTTCATTTCTGTCAATCAAAATACTTTAGAAAAATTCTTAAAGATTTAATTAATATTTTAATATTTATAGTTTTTTTTAATGATTGATAAAACCAATAAATTTAAATTAATAATCACATTAATAAATATTTTTTTAATTTTTGAAAACAAAATTAATAGAATATGACATCAATTGATAAGATTGTATTCATCTGATTTATATATTTTTATTTTAATTATAAAGGTAAATATAGCCGTATTTATAAACCTTATAAAATTTTAACAACAACTCCTTTAAACCAGATTCCATACCATTTATTTTAAAAAATTTGAATATTTTTGTTGACAGAAATGAACATTCGTTCTATAACAAAAAAAGGCAATAACACATAGTCTCTATGGGAATTCCAATAAAAGCAAAAACTCCCAAGAGATTTTTTTTGACCTTAAAAATAGAATGAATATTCATTTCTATAAAATAACAAAAAATAATCAACCAAAGGAAAACAATATGAAATTAGTCATTATCCAAAATAAATCAATTTTTTTTAATTTTCATTTAATACATAAGCTGCTCATTTAAGTTGTTTTGCTGTTAATTCATTCGTCCTTTAACAACTAAAACTAAAGTCAATTCAATTATTTTTCTATAAAAATACCAAGCCTAACTCATGGCATAGAAAGATAGTTTTTGTTCTTTAAAAGCATTATAGGTACTTAAAATGACAGATTTTTTATTCTCAAGTGGTTGGGGTGCATTTACGATTATGCTTTTTTTTCAAATACCGTTTCTAATCGTTTTTATTAGAATTGTGTATAAAAAAGCCTTTGTTAACGCAGAACCAAGTGGGACCCATCCGAAAAAATATTCTCGACTGGAAGCGGCATGGATAGCCACGACAATCGTTCTTTTCATCTTAATTAATGTAATTAGCATTAATTATATGCCTCCCATTTCCACGGCTAAAGCAGCGTTAATTGAAGATATTCGAGAGGTGGATGTCACCGCTCAATCTTGGTCATATGACATCAGTGAACGCACCTACGAATCAGGAACAACGGTTCGTTTTGTTGCCAAGAGTATTGATACCGTGCATGGATTTGCAGTTTATCATCCAGACGGAAGGGTATTATTTACAATGATGTTAGTCCCTGGTCTCGAAGAACCAACTTCGCTGACTTATACCTTTACTGATCCGGGAAAATACACCGTTCGCTGTTCTGAGTATTGCGGCATGATTCACCATGCAATGCGTGATCAATTAACGGTTACCCCTAAAGGATAGTTAAAAAAAGAACTATCTATTTAAGTTTCAAGAGGAATATTCAATGTCTACAGCTACAGCAATTATTGATCGTACGCCCTTTTTCGGACGTATGTTCAATGTCGATGAAAGCACAGGGCTTTCAGATATCAACGCCTGGCCTGCATTAATTATTATGACCTCCTTTGTCTGGTTGGCTATCGCCGCCTTACTAGGGGTTTTAATGCCCGTTATCCAATTTTTTGATCTAAATACCAGCTATTTTTATACTGATATAACCCTTCATGGTGCCGCCATGGCCTTCCCATTCGGATTCCAACTCATGGTCGGAATTAGCTTACACCGTTCCGGTGGTTGTATGGGAAGAAAGGCTACCGGTCCCCTAGTTGCCTTATTTTATATTTGTATGAATGTGGGAGCCTTACTATTAACTCTCGCCGTTCTCAATGGTCTTAAAATCACTTATACCATTATGTACCCGCTTCCCATTACAGGTGTAGAAACAGGGCAGTGGAGTATGGGAACCCTAATCCTTGGTTTTACCGGGATCGCTATGGTTTTAGCTTCGATGATTTTTTTCTATCCGATAAAAGTTATCCGAATGATGTTTTACGAACAAAAACATGAAGATCTCGTGCTTTCAGAACGGACGATTAAAGATCCCGGTATGTTAGGTATGGTAATGTCGGTACTGATTTTGCTGGTGCTCGGAACGCCATTGATGATTTGTGTCTTGGCCCTTCTAATGTCCTTGTATGGAATTGTACCGCCAGAAGCCGTAACTTGGGCGTCAGAACCGGTGGTTTTCCAATTTGTTTTCTATATATTTGCACATAACCTAATGGAAGCGATGGCAATTATGGTTATCAGTGCTGTGTATGCCACATTACCACTTTATTTAGCCGACGGCACACGTAAACTCTATAGTGATAAATTGGCTAACTTGGCTTTATGGATTTTGTTAGTCACCTCAGTCACGTCTTTCTTCCATCATTTCTATACCATGTTTCCAGCCCTCCCATCTGCTCTTGGTTATCATGGCAATATAATGAGCTGGGGAACCGGGGTTGGCGCCGCATTTTCAATCTTCACAGTCTTGGCAACCATTTGGAAACATGGAATAAAACCAGAGCCAGGACTTATAATAATTTTGGCCGGTTTTATACTTTATATATTAGATGGAGTCGGTGCAATGACCGCTGCCAATCTTGCCATTTCCTACCAAATACACGGAACAGTTTGGGTTGGCGGACATGCAATGGCCGTGCTAATGGCTATGAGTATGATGTGGATGGGCGTATTGTATCACCACTATCCGGTAATAACTGGACGTAAACTAAATCGTGAATTAGGTCTCCGTTTTGCAAAGTATTATTTTATTGGCGCGGCCGGACTTTTTTATTCATTTATGGCTGGTGGTGCTTTGGGTATGCCTCGAAGATTTGCTGAATGGGAAGGAAGCTGGAATGTAGTCGGCTTTTCATTTTTCGTTTTTGGCGTGATTCTAACCTATTCATTTTATCTTTATATCTCAAATATGATTCAGTCTAAAGAGATATCTGCATAAGCTTAAATTACAACCTTGCATAATTTTTCCAGTGCGGGGGGGAACTGCAAAAGGAGTTTTTTTTACTCCTTGTTCCTCTGGAAAAATATTGTGAGGCCAATTAACTCGTAGGTAAAGTAGAATGATCCTTAATCAATTAATAAATCTATTTAAGCTTCGTATTGGTTTTATCATGATGTTAACCGCGATGGTTGCCATGGCTGCTGTTCCAGGTGTTGATTCAACGTTAATCGAAATTACGACTTTGGCTTTCTGTGTTCTGCTTGCTTCTGCCAGTGCAGGAGCCTTTAATCAGTATTATGAAAGCGATTTAGATGCGCATATGAAGCGTACTCGAAACCGCCCCTTTGTGACCGGCAAATTACAAAAAGGCCCCTTCTGGATTTTTATCATATTAGCATTATTAACGATTGGCGTAGGGCTAGCAGCTTATGTATTAAACGCTGCAAGCGCCGCTTATATTTTTTTAGGGGCTTTCTTTTATGCCATAGTTTATACCGTTTGGCTCAAGCGGCGCACTTGGATGAATATAGTGATTGGTGGTGCATCAGGCAGTTTTGCTGTCTTGGCAGGAGCGGCTGCGGTTGATCCCAACCTGGGGCCCATACCCATACAATTAGCCTTAGTTTTATTTTTTTGGACCCCTTCACATTTTTGGAGCTTGGCTATTGCCGTCCATAAGGATTATAGCGCGGCCGGAATCCCCATGTTGCCTGCTGTAGTCGGAAATAAAAAAGCGGCTCAAATCGTATTAATAAATACTCTGGTGCTAGTTGCTGCGTCCATTCTACCATTTTTCTATGGTATGCATTGGATTTACCTTATTGGCGCTTTATCGGGAGGTATTTATTTTATCTATCGTAATATCTTGATGATCAATGATCCCTCTAGAACCAATTCCATGAAGGCATTTTTTGCATCATTGATCCAGCTCAGTTTATTACTTATCGGCATCGTATTGGATGTGTCCTTAATCTAGCTCAAAAACGCTTTTCACCATTTAAAAATGGAATTTAGGTATATGAAATGTAAATTATGTAGTCTTCCAACCCCAACACCACCGATTTACGATGGTGACAATGCATTTTGTTGCCATGGTTGTAAAAGCGTTTTCAATGTTTTTGGAGCAGATATTTTAAAATTTCAAGAAAGGAGTATAGACAGCAAAGCAAAAGAAAAAGTTGTTATCGAGGGTGAAGAAGCCTTTCTTAGAATCGAAGGGATGCATTGCTCCTCTTGCGAAATACTACTAGAGCATTTAGCCAAAAAAATTGAGGGCATTTATTCAATTTCAACCAGTTATGCCACATCAACCGCTAAAGTCATCTATGATGCCAAACGCATTTCTCAGGAACAATTGCCAGAGTTAATCAGCCAAAGCGGCTATAAAGCGTATTATAGTCATGAACCGTTTAAACCTGAAAATGAAGACAAGGAAATGCTATGGATGGTAACTGCCGTAGGTTTGGCAGGCATGGTGATGATGTTAAATCTAGCCTTCTTTTACCCCATCGATTTGGGACTCGTGTCCTTACAAGAATTAAAACCGGTCGGTTGGTTAGCGTTTAATGTAGCGCCAAAAGCCATGTTTGTATTAACGACTATTTTGGTCTTTTTTATTGGTTTTCCAATTTTAAGGGGGGCTTGGATTGGACTAAAAACCAAACTGCTCAATATGGATAACCTACTCAGCATTGCCATTTTAGCGGCCTATGCGTATAGCGTGGGACAATTATTATTGGGTGAATTAGATCTGTATTTTGACGTATCAGCAGTAATCGTCGGTGTAGTAACCTTAGGCCGTTATCTCGAGCATGGTGCCCGATTGAAAGCGACCCAAGAACTAGCCACTATCATTAATAATTGGTCACCAATGGCCCGGGTTAAACGTAATGGTAAACTGACCAAATGCCCTGTCTCGGAACTGCTACCGCAGGAGATACTTATTATTAAAGAAGGCGAAGCCATCCCAGTGGATGGAAAAATTATTTCCGGAGTATGTGCCGTGGATGAAGCGTTAATTAATGGTGAGCCCTGTCCAATTAGTAAAGGCCCAGGAGAAAACGTATTGGGTGGTTCCTTCGTTATTGAAGGAAATATCGAAATTCGAATCGCCAAAATAATTGAAAGTCGAATGGACAATCTTGCCAAAGTTCTCTGGAATGTCCAAAGTTCCGCCCGAGGGGCCTCAGCCATTGGTCAACAAATTGCTCGTGTTTTTGTACCCAGCGTATTATTTTTATCCGCGGCGATAACCATATGGTTGCTCTTAGGGGGAAGCACTCTAACCAATGCCATGTTAGCCGGATTAGCCACTTTAATTGTTTCCTGTCCCTGTACCTTTGGCCTGGCTGTACCATTAACTACGGCAACAGCCATAAGCACAGCCCTAAAACAGGGGATTATTTTCAGTAGTGCCGATGTGTTTGAAAAAGAGTGTAAATTCAGCAGTGTGGCTATTGATAAAACCGGCACCTTATCCAATGGAAAAATGCAAGTGACAAAAGTCCTGGGTAGTACCAAAGCCGTTGAGTATGCCGTTGCCGTAGAACGCTTAGCTAAACATCCCATTGCCAAAGCCATTGCCCAATTGAATAGTAATAAAACGGCAGAAAATATCACCATCCATCCCGGTAAAGGAGCCGTCGCAAATATAGACGAGCATTTAGTTGCGGTTGGCAGTAGAACCTTGTTTAACTTAATCAGTTGGCCAATTCCTGAGCAGTATCAGGAACAAATAAATCCAGCAGCCGATGAAGTCATTTCTTATATCGGTTGGGATGGCATAGTTTATGGGGCTATCATCACTCAGGATCAAAAACGTCCGGAATGGATCCAAGTGGTTAACCAATTCAAGCAACAACACAAAGTGATCATGCTAACCGGTGCCGAACATTCTAGTGGTTATGAAGGAATGCTCGATGAAGTGCATATGGGAATTCCTCCAGAAGCCAAGGCCACCATAATTCGCCAACTTCAAACAGAAGGAAAAGTGATTATGATCGGTGATGGCTGCAATGATGCACCGGCACTTGCAGCGGCAGATCTAGGCATCGCTTTTGGAGTCCCAACATCTCTGGCAGCCGACGCAGCTGATGTGGTTATTCCAGGTCATAATCTCAATAAGGTATTTTCCGCCTTAAATCTAATCAAAACCGTCCGACTTAGAGTCCGACAAAATATTGGCTGGGCATTATTATACAATGCGATAGCCATACCTCTGGCATTGGCGGGACTGTTAAACCCTTTATTTGCCGCCCTAGCCATGGCTTGTAGTAGTCTTTTGGTGGTATGGAACTCCTCCCGCCCACTGGTGGAGCAGGAGGAGCAGGAAGAAACTGAGCAATTACTGCTGGGCCAAAGCAATACTTTTAATCAGCGAGGGCAAATTTTTTAGTAAACCTTGGATAAGGCGAGTTCCCCACTTTGCCTTTTTCTATACTAAGCAGTATATGTATTACCCCACACATTATACTGCTTAGTATAGTTTTTTTGAAAAAAAGTAGCTGATACCCAATGTTAGTCACAATCAGGGATAAAACTGAAAAGGGCACATCCCAGTTCAAAAGAAATTAATGAGCCGTGCGTTCAATTGCACATCCCCCAACCAGCGCATGGATATCAATGTGCTAATCTAGTACTCACTATAGATCTGTTCTGACTCATTATTTTTAATGTTTTCATTTTTATAAGGACCAACCGAGTCTTTTGAGATTGGATTTTGATAAGCATCCATAAATTTTTCAAAATCAATCACCTCTTGTTCTTCAATACTTTGTTGCTGTAGAAGACTCTCACGGCTGATTTGATTATAAAATCGGAATTTTTCCGAGTCCATTTTATGACTCAAATAAAAATCACGGTGTTGACAAGACTTTCGAAGTGTAAATGCCATAAAGCTTTCTTGTTTTTCCCGCATCTCACCTAAGACTTGGGCCGAAGGGGTTAAATCTGGATTTTCAATCATATCATAATGAGCCCGGACGGCCTGTGAATAGCGCTCACAAGCATAAGTCTGATCCATTTTACCTGCCATAGCAGTCAATTGTTCAAAGATTTGTTTCGCTAAATCCTTTAAAAGAACCAGTCGCCCTGAACGATGCAGCTCTAATCCCGGTTGACGACCTTGGTGTGCAACTAACAACTGATTTAAGTTTAATTCTTTATTTTCATCAGGTGACATTGTTGGGCTGTCCTTAAATAAACAAAAACTCATAAAGACTTCCAAAAAATGCAGTTGTTGCAGGGTTAAGCCGGTAGGACAGAACGGATTAATATCCAGCGAGCGTAATTCAATATATTCAATTCCCCTCTGTTCTAAAGCATCTACTGGCTTTTCTAAGGTATTTAATATTTGCTTGGGACGAACCGTACTATAGTGTTCATTTTCAATTTGCAAAATATTCGTATTAAGCTGTTGATAGCGACCATTTTTTCGAATCCCAATCCGAGCATATTCTTTACTAGGACAATTAATAGCCTGGCGCATGGTCGCTAAATATTCCGCTAAGCTATTGTAGCCAATATGAATGCCTGATTTTCCTTCTTTACTATTGGTATAGCCTATATCTCCCATGCGTAAGGAGGTTGCATAGGGCTCATAATAACTGTCTTGATCCAATTTACTTAAACTGCCAGGCATTCCCTTTAAAAAAGTTTTACTAATTGCTGGTGAAGCACCGAATAAATAGATTACCAGCCAGCCATAACGCTGGATATTACGAATCATATCCATATAAGACTGATCTTTAAAATTTCTCAAAGACAAATGCTCGGCATTTTTGTCTAGCTGATGCAATGTCCGCCAGAATGGTTCCGGAAAGGAAAAATTAAAATGCACACCAGCAATCACCTGCATTAATTTACCATAACGATGCCCTAAACCCCGTCGATAAATGGTTTTCATCTGACCAATATTAGAACTGCCGTAACGGGCTATCTGGATATCATCTTCCCCATTTAAGGCACAGGGCATACTGGTGGTCCAGAGTTTTTCATGATTTAAATGATGGTATACAAATGCTTCTGTAGTCGCTAAAAAATCCAAGGTTTCGGCGCTGCTCTCACAAGGAGGAGTAATCAGTTCCAGCAACGCTTCAGCATAATCAGTAGTAATATAAGGATGGGTTAAGGGAGAACCCAAAGCTTGAGGATGTGCTTGGTCAGAAATTCTGCCATTTTCTTTTACCCGAAGACTTTCCTTTTCCAGCCCGATTTTTAATCCAAATAACTTTTCACTGTCGAATCGGTCTAGTTTTTCATTAAATGAGCTTGAAGGCATAATTACACGTATCAATTATTTTAAAGAAGTTGGGCAAGAATATAATAGAACGAATGTTCATTCTTGTCAAATTCAAACATATTACTTCAATTTAGATGGCAAATCATTCAATGAGAGTTAACGGAACTTACTGGCAAATATCGGTCTTGATAGCCTGGGTTAAGCGAACCAAATCATCTAATTTAAGTTCAATTTCCAGGCCTCTTCGACCGGCACTGACATAAATAGTGGGATAATGTCCAGCGGAACTATCAATAACCGTTTTAAGACGTTTTTTTTGCCCCAATGGACTAACGCCGCCCAAAACGTAACCTGTGGACTTTTCTACTGCATGAGGTTCAGCCATTTGCGCCTTTTTGGCACCTAAGGCTTTGGCAATACGCTTCATACTCAATTGACTAGAGACCGGAACAATTCCCACGGCTAAGAATTGATTATCAAGATTCACCACCAAGGTTTTAAATACTTGCTCGGTAGCAATTCCCATTTTCTCCGCCGCTTCAAGACCATAGGATTCATGTGCAGCATCATGGGAATATTCATGAATCTGAAAATTTATTTTGGCTTTTTTAGCGGCGTTTATTGCGGGAGTCATAATTTTTTTATCTTAAAAGTGACTAAGCTCATGAGTTTACGACATAATTACCACTAAACTGGACGGCCACGGCTTCATCCATCATTATTTTTACTTCAAGCCTTATCCGAGCCATCCCTTTTCGTTGATACATTTTAAAAAATCGGTTTAATTGATTTGAATTGGTTATTTGACAATGGGCCACAATATCACCAGAGACGGGTAATAAATATTTGATTTCACTGTCTTGAATCACAATATTTCCGTCCAAGCCTTTAGACTCCAATTGAGTCAGTAATAAACACCAACCAGATAACACCGCAAGCGAAAATAAACTTCCACCAAATGCAGTATGTTGGTGATTAACATTCTGTTCAATAGGAGCCATGAGGCTAACCGAATCTGCGGTAATCTCTTTTACTTTGAGGCCCATCGCCCGAGTTAAGGGAATATCCTGGTGAATAATTTCTTGTAATTGTTGTTCTAACATAATTCCCATTATTGTTTAAGACATATTTTGCAGTGCCTGGATACGTTGTTCTAGGGGGGGATGAGTTAAAAACAAGGCTTTTAATCCTGCACTTTTACCGCCAGCTATACCAAATGCTGCCATTTGATCGGGTAAATCTTGAGGTTCATGCACTTGTTGTAAACGCCGCAAAGAAGCAATCATTTTATCTCGGCCTGCTAATTCAGCACCTCCCTGGTCAGCGCGAAACTCTCTTTGTCGAGAAAACCACATGGCAATAATACTAGCCAATACGGACAATACCATTTGAGCTAAGAAACTAACCACATAATAGGCAGGTCCATGCCCACGCTCTGTTTTAAATACCACTCGATCGATAATATGCCCAATAATTGTAGACAAGAAAACCACAAACGTGTTTATAACGCCTTGGATTAATGCCATTGTAACCATATCACCATTGGCCACATGACTGACTTCATGGCCTAATACGGCTTCTACTTCATCCTGAGTCATACTTCTTAATAATCCAGTACTTACGGCAACTAAAGCACTATTTTTATTGGCTCCAGTAGCAAAAGCATTAGGATCGGCGGAGTCAAATATACCGACTTCGGGACGACCAATTCCCGCTCGGTCCGCCTGACTATAAACAGTATTTACTAGCCATTTTTGAGTCTGATCGGCAGGATGTTCAATAATATGAACCCCCATACTCTTTTTTGCCATTGATTTTGACATAAACAAAGAAATTATCGAACCACTAAAACCAATCACCATCGCCATGACTAAAACAGCTTGAAGGTTTAAATCCACGCCATTAGCAGCTAGGATTCCTTGTAATCCCAAAACTTGAAAAACCACACTGACTAAAAGCATTACCGCCGCATTGGTCGCCAGAAAAAAGACTATTGTTCTCATCTTATTGTTATCCTGTTTAGTAAAAGTTACACGACTAATAATATAGGGTTAGTTGATAAACTATTCCAGCATTCCAAATCGTTTTCTAGGTTAAAAAATGGTAAGGATAATACAGCGGACTTCTTCACCGTTTTTGGTTATAATCGCGACTTTTAAATTAATAAGAGTGTATCGCATATGAAATGGAAAGCCATAATTATTGGTGTTATATCATACCCAATTCTCTGGACCATATGGGCTTTTCTTTCTCCCCAATACGAACATCAGTCTATCCATACTTACTCGCTCGTCATGGCAATCTTTTATTGGCTAATGCCTTTATTTTCAGGACTTTTAAGTGGACAGTTTGCCAAAATCAATAGTTTAAAACATGGCTTAGTGGTGGGAATAATTCTAGCTGGAATATCACTAGGTGGATGGTTGTATTTAGAAATAATGAATACTAACATGCTTTTAAATCTAGCGGGAATTATTATATTAAGCACTTTGGGTGGCGGATTGAGCCAAGGAATTAAGTGGTTATTGATGAAAAAATCCAAATAGAAATTCTAAACATCATTCCACCCAGTTTGAAATGCAAGGTTTATTTTGCATTACAAAAACGCATTCTGACAATTAATCCTGAAATGCATTGCAAAATGCAAAAAAACACCATTCAACGCATCATTAAAACAATATTATTTTCTTTAAAATCCTGTGCTTTATCACTTCAATACAAATTGGCATACTAACTGCTTTATCATTAATAACATAAGATATCCCCTTAACTGCCTTGGAACAATCACCTCCCCCCAATTTTCCAAGGCTTTTTTTTGCCTGATATTTTTATCCTAAATTAAAAGTCAGGTTGTTCACAGATCAATTTAGTCCCCAAATGTTTTTCAATTTCAGGCAATTGGAAGGCTTCAAATTCACAAGCTAAACTAATCGCTATTCCACTTGCTCCAGCACGCCCAGTACGACCAATACGATGAACATAGTCATCGGGATTATCAGGTAAATTATAGTTAATCACGTGAGACACACCATCCACATGAATACCCCGCCCCATTACATCCGTGGCCACCAAAACATCGAGTTTATTATTTTTAAACGCTTCTAAGGTAGAGGCACGTTTTTTCTGAGTGATTTCTCCCGATAAAATCCCTGCTTTAATACCGGCTTTACGAATTTTATCGAATAAACGTTGAACTTGATCGCGACGATTGGCAAATAATATAACTCGAGTTACATCGGTCTGTCGCAAAATAGATAACAAGGTGCGAAATTTTTCTTCACTGGAAACCAAATAGACTTTTTGTTCTACCGTATCGGTTGCAACATGCTCGGGTTCAATTTCAATATGTACCGGATCATTGGTCCACTGAGAAGATAAATTGATAATATCTTGAGTAAAAGTGGCACTAAAAAATTGAGTCTGGCGATATTCCTTGTGTGGCGTTCCACGAATAATCCGTTTGACTTGTGGAATAAAGCCCATATCTAACATGCGATCCGCTTCATCCAAAACCAGGGATTCGACTTGATCAAGGTAAATATCTTTGCGAGTCATAAAATCGATTAGGCGTCCAGGCGTAGCGACAACAATATCAACAAAATCTTTCTCGAGCTGTTGTTTTTGTTTGCCATAGTCCATACCGCCATAGAGAGTCGCAATATGCAAGCCTGAATATTTACATAATCCTTGTGCGTCATCAGCGATTTGCATCACTAGCTCTCGTGTTGGTGCAATGACAATCGCACGAGGTTCAGCTAAATAGCGTTGTTCTTCAAGGGGATTAAGTAATAGGTCGTCAATAATAGTAATTAAAAATGCGGCTGTTTTCCCTGTTCCGGTTTGAGCCTTACCGATAGCATCACGTCCTTGCAGTGTTTGAGGTAAGATTTGCTCTTGAATTGGAGAACAGTATTCAAAGCCAACCTCTTGAATTGCACGCATTAATGACTCAGGTAATTCAAAATCATGAAAGCGTGTTTTCCCTTCCAGGACAGGAACATCAAAATCAGCCAGTGTCCAACTAGGTTTTATTTTCGGTTTATGAGATTTTGAATGGGGATGCTTTTTTCGTTTCTTTGCTCCACTCTTTGCTCCGCTCCTTACTCCACTCTTTGCTCCACTCTTTGCTCCACTCTTTGCTCCACTATGCGGTGCATGTTCTGTGGAATTCCCATCCGATTCCATTTTTTGGACAGAATTTTGATTTTCAGGTCTTAATTTATCGAACAATCGGTTTAACAATCGACTTATTTCCTACACTGAAGTTATAGACAGCTCAATTCTAACACTTTTTTGATTTATAAGCCCACTTAATTATGAGAACCACTTGACTTTAACCTAAAAAACACAGTTGACTTCGCAGCGAGGTTCACTGAAACGTTTGAGATTAAGATTTTTTCGGAACATTTTGACTCGAGTCTACAGGGTTAACGTCAACTGATTTATCAAGCTAGGCGATACTACTCCATAAATAGCAAGTTCCATACTAGATAATTTGATACTATTTTAAAGTTAAAATAGTCCATGCCGATAATCAGTACATAAATAGTTTTGTTCATAATGACAACCCAAGTTATTATCCTAAAAAAAATTAGTTGACTTCGTAGCGAGGTTCGCTGAAGTGCTTAAGATTAAGGATTTTATGGGTTATTTGGGTTTTATTCGTAGCCACCCCTACGGGTGAAGCCCAAATGTTCCAGAAAATCCTTAAGATTGAGTGCTTAAGGGGACCGCAGCAGATGGCAACTGATTTTTTTAGGATTATGTAAATTGATTTTAAAATTAAATGGATAAGTGTTTAATGAAGCCCAATATCACTCCGACAAATACAGAAACCAAACTGAATAACGAAGATTTTATAGTTTCAAAAACCGACGCAAAAGGAATTATTACCTATTGTAACCAGATCTTTATTGATATTTCAGGTTACTCGGAAAAAGAATTAATTGGCCAACAGCACAACATCATTCGTCATCCAGATATGCCAAGAGCAGTATTTTATCGACTATGGCAAACCATCCAGAAAGGTGATGAATTTTTTGGTTATGTCAAAAACCTACGCAAAGACGGCGGTTATTATTGGGTGTATGCCAATGTTACCAGTCGCCTGGCACAAAGCAAAGGTTATCACTCCGTACGTCGAAAACCTTCTCAGCAAGTTATCGATATGATTAGTCCTATTTATACCCGAATGTTAGCAGAAGAAAAACAAGTGGGCGCAAAGGATGCCATTGCTGCATCCAGCGCCATTTTGGATTCAAGCCTTGCCGATTTGGGAACTAACTATGAGGAGTTTTCTCGTGATTATTAATCGGTCTTTTATTTTCTGGAGTGGGCTTAGCCTATTTACACTATCTGGACTTATTGATTTTTATATGAGTGGCTTTGCCATTCGGTCTATTTTATATTTACTTGGTGCATTTGCGTTACTGTTTTTGTTTCATTGGAGTATCCCTAGAAACCATGACATGTTAAATAAAATCAAAAGTATGATTTCGGCATTTGCGAGTGGTAACTTGGATTATCGAATTTCTAATATCGATTCTTCCCATGAGTTAGCTGACACAGCTTGGCAATTTAATAATGCGATGGATTATACGGAAACCCTGTTTAAAGAAATTAGTTCCAGTATTAAATGTGCCGAAAAGGGACAATTTAATCGCCCTGCTATCTCTACAGGTCTTAATCAATCTTATAAAACCTTACTAACCCAAGTTAACCATTCCCTCAGTGAAATGGAAATTGCTCATGAACATAAACGATCTGAAAACTTTAAATCCAGAATTGAAAAACTTAAAACCGAAGCACTTTTAGATAACCTACGCTTAAGCCAAATAGATTTAGATGAAATCACCAATAAAATGTCTAGTGTCGAAAGCATATCCAGTGAGTCCGTTGAATTATCCGTAAAAGGGCAAGAATCCATTGCCCAAGTTTCGAAAAATTTTTCTACACTGGTTAAAATGAATTCGAAGATGCTAGAGTCTGCAACGCAACTCAGTGAACAAACCAACCAAATTTTCGACGTTTTGGGACAAATTACATCGATTGCGGATCAAACTAATTTATTAGCCCTCAATGCTGCCATTGAAGCGGCACGAGCAGGAGATCAAGGACGTGGATTTGCGGTAGTAGCAGATGAAGTGCGAAAACTTGCTCAGAATACCAAAGAAGCGACTACCAGTATTAACCAAATTATTGACAGCTTTGGACCAGCTACCAAGGCCATGGTGAACGATGCAGATTCAATTAGCCAATTGGTGAATGAATCAGATGAAACCATACAACATTTTGATGAAAGTTTTGCCCGTTTTTCAGAAATTGCAACCAAAACTCACGAGTCTGTCACTTATGCAGAAGTGATAAGCAATGCTTCATTGATAAAGGTTGATCACATGATCTTTATGCAAAATGCTTATCGAGCTGCCGATACGGGTAACAATTCTCAAGAATGGAAAGCAGTTGAGGTAAATCACCATGACTGCCGGTTCGGACAATGGTATGAAAGTGGCATGGGCGACCGTTTATTTAGCCACCTTCCGTCCTACCGACGAGTTGAAGAACCCCATCAGCATATTCATGATATGGTCCATGAAGCATTGTCCATTTTAGAGCAAGATTGGAAACAAGATCTTAAACTGGCGGAAAAACTCATCGAAAACTATACAAAGGCTGAACATTCCAGCCGTGAGCTCATCCAAATAATTAGTGAATTGGTTGAAGAAAAACATAAATTTGAAACGACCAATGATGCCACTGAAGCTGAGATAGATTTTTTCTAATTTGCTATACTTAATACCCAAGCCACCTGCATTTTTAGGTGGCTTGGGTATAGCAGCAAGAAAAATCGAGATATAAGGAATTCATATGTGCCAACTCTTGGGCATGAATTGCAATGTTCCAACGGATATTTGTTTTTCATTTGAAGGCTTTTCACAACGCGGCGGTGGTACCGACGAACATAAAGATGGTTGGGGCATTTCTTTTTTTGAAGGAAAAGGCTGTCGAACCTTTATGGATATCCAACCTGCCGCCGAATCAGTTATTTCGGATCTCGTTAAACACTATCCCATTAAATCAGAAAATGTAATTGCCCATATTCGTAAAGCTAGCATGGGCGCAATTAAACTTGAAAACACTCACCCTTTTATTCGTGAATTGTGGGGAGAATATTGGGTATTCGCCCACAATGGTGACTTACTTAATTTTCATCCGTTATTATCTGGTTGTTTTGTTCCGGTTGGAAGTACGGATAGCGAATTGGCCTTTTGCGTTATTCTGGAACACTTAAAACTTCATTTTGAAAATAAACCCAGTTTAACCGCTTTATGCCAAACCTTTAAACAAAAAGCCGACGAAATTAGTCAATTTGGTAGCTTCAACTTTCTACTTTCCAATGGAGAGTTCTTAATCGCTCATTGTAGTACCGATCTATATTATTTGATTCGCCAACATCCTTTTACCAATGCACAATTGAAAGATTTAGATATGGAAATCAATTTTAACGAATTAACTACCAGTAACGATCGAGTTGCCGTTATCGCGACGCAACCATTAACAACTAACGAAGAATGGCAAAAATTTCATAGTGGTCAATGCCTTGTATTCAAAAATGGAGAAGTATTAAAAAAATATTAAGAAAAAAAGACAAATAATTATTGACATTTTTTTCTAACATACTACTCTTAGTTAGGGGTGGATTTTCGATTCCCTTTTATTTTCCTCGAATTATCAGAAGCAAAATAGCATTAATAATAAATGAACTGCTCAGTAATTTTAGATTTACCTCACAACTCAATAATTATTCCTGCATGTCTCTCGCCATGTGCATTCGCACAAATATGTCGTATGGTGTTTGGATAATTAATATTTGGATCAATAGAATGGATAAAACTGTTATGGAAAAACAGTGAAGGAAACACATGAGGAAAAATTCAAATTATGATGCTTACTGATAATTCCTGGCCAAATTGTCAATGACTTTAATTAAAGGATACCTATATGTTTCATTATACTAAGCTGGATATGTTTTCCAATGATATTAAAGAGCTTGCTGATTCAGATGGCTATGTCGCCGAAGAAGATGACTTAAGAGAAGACTTTCAGTTTCCTGAAAACAAGTATAATAATAGAGATAGCTGGCAACATCATGTGTCACAATGTATACAAATGACGCAAATTGCCAAACAAAAATTGAATAACTGGCAGAGCCAAAATGGTTAGCCGTTTGGAAATCTGATTTAAGTTTAACACTCGTTTGAATTAAAAAACCGGTTGAACCTAACCGGTTTTTTTATGGGGTGATATTTTTCTAGTCCGCCGCTTTTTTAGCCACTGCGATTGCCGTGGCACATTCAATAATCGATTTAGCCATCACATCGACAAGTTCATCAGAAATAGAATCACTTTCTAATTCGCCCACAAATTGTTTCAACACCTGTGGCATTACTTCGTCATCCGTCTGATATTTGATCTTCAAACTGGCTACTGAGGTTCCCAATAAACGCACACATGCAATCAATTGTTCTTTGTCTGCCTGATGTAAGGTATCATCAAGCAAACCATTGAGCCGCAAAATTTCATCTTTACTAAGGGTTTTGTTGGTAGAGTTAGATGTCACGAATTAGTTTTCCTGTTTTTGCTGTTCAAAATAAGCCATGAGTTGAGCACGTAAGCCTTTGGGAATATTCTGAATACTGAGAGTGTCATTTTCTAGATTATAGTGGATATTTTTATCGAGCATATCCAGAGGAAAAGAAATACTTAAATTACCTACCCGTCCTGAAAATTTATTGTATTTACGTAGGGTTAATTTATCAGGCGTAATTTCTGGGGCCAATTCATAATTTTCATTTTGAATATGACGATAAAAATCTTCTTCGACGGCTTCACTTACATAATCCGAAAAATCTTTCACCATAACAGAACTGCCACTATCGGCTTGCATGGCGCAAAAATCAACTGCTTTTTTCTTTATTTCACTTTTTTGTTCATCCTCAAATTTAGGATTCTCACAAAAATGATTAACCGCATCCAATAAATTACCCGTTTCTTTTTTACTATCAACCGTTTCTTCAAAACCAATAAAATCACGGAAGTAATCCGTCATTTTTTTGCTTTCTCGGCCTATTATCATTGAAATATAACGCGAGTTTTCGGCTTCTTGCCATTCGCTAAGATCGATTCTAGCTGCTAAATGCAGTTTATTGGTATCCAGGTATTGGGTATCATTGAGTTCCAAGGCATCGTCGACGGCTATACCGGAGATGTTATGCAAAATAACAATAAATAAAAAATCGGAACCGAATAATTTATAATGAACAAAAACAACATAACCACCTCGGGTTTTACCATTTTTATCCATTAGTGATTTTAAATAGTCCATACAACGATGAGAAAATTCCACAAAGCTATGAGCATCGTCAAGATAAGTTTTTAACCAACCTTGAAAAGGTGCTCCATCTTCTTCTTGTGCCTGAGCAAACTCGCCATATACCTTGGCTGCTTTACTATTAAAGCTTTTATTTAAATCTTCAAAGAATGATTCGAGCTGACTATTAGCACTAACCAGCTCCTGTCGCAAATTCAGTGCAGAATTGCCAGCATCAGGTTGCTTATCAATACTATGAACGATTAGATTAACAATATTCATTAATTATATTTGGATGTATTTTGGATTGGTATTTTATATAAAAAAATACAAATAGAAAAAGCCGAATATTAGCACTTAGTCATTGCTTTCGCAATTACTAAGTTTGAGGAAATGGCATATTGATTTGAGCTAATTTTAAATAAAAAAGATCAATTAGTTATCTGAAGACCTAGACACAACCATCCCTGACGAGTCCAAAACTGCCGGGGATTGCTATCTTTAACCTTAAAAAAACCTTTCTAAAGAACTTTAAAATCAAGCACTAGTATAAGGGTTGCGATCTAATAAAGAAGCTACAAATTCTGGAGTAATATTACCTGACTGCGCCTGCATCATATTTTTGGAGTCAAAATTACCACTCGATAAGTCTTCTTTTTCAGCAACCTGCTTCGGTTCATTGTTACCTAAAATTTGCGACATTTTACTCAAGGTCACTTGACTATTTCCTTGAGTACTGAGACCTTCTGAGTCCTTTTTCCCAACCGCATTTTTTTTGGCTGCAACGGAAGTCGTTGGCTGCTCATTAGTTACTCGATTCTGACTAATATTTGTAATGCTCATTTGCTTTACCTTTAATGTATTAATCTTGAACCTAGAAACCGCAGTTGCCATCTGCTGCGGCCCCCTTAAGCACTAAATCTTAAGGATTTTCTGGAACATTTTGATTTCACCAGTAGGGTGACTACAAGTAAAGCCAAAATAACCCATAAAATCCCTAATCTTCAGCACTTAAGTAGACCTCGCTACGAAGCCAACTGCGTTTTCTAGGTTGAAACAACTAAAAACATTATGACGTTTATAATACTATTAGCGTCGCTTTGCTAAAGTTTATTAGTGATGTTCAAGTTTTCAGTCTCAAAAAAACGTTTAAATATCTGATTTAAAGCGAAACCATCTCCACTCCCTGCAAGTTCACGAATGGAATGCATAGCAAATGTCGCCAGACCAATATCTATTGTTTTGACACCTATTTCCGATGCAGTAATTGGGCCAATTGTACTACCACAGGCCATATCACTGCGCACAACAAAGCGTTGTACCGGTATTTCCAGTGCATCGGCAATTTTCTGAAAAATCGCACTGGTAATGCTATTACTCGCATATCGCTGATTAGCATTAATTTTTATTACAGGTCCTTGGTTTAATATCGGACCATGATTCTTATCATGTTTATCTGCATAATTGGGATGTATCCCATGTGCATTATCCGCCGAAATCAAAAAGGACTGATCGACACATCTTAACAGATTTTCCTGAGAAGTACATATTCTTTGTAGCACAGATTGCAAAAAATTTCCTTGTGCCCCAGAAGTCGATGCACTTCCAACCTCTTCATGATCATAACAAACCACTAAAGAAGATTGTTTATAATCTGAAGCCAGCAATGCTTTAGCCGCAACAAAACAACTCAGAAGATTATCTAAACGACTCGCGGCTATAAACTCATCTCGCAAACCAACGATTCCTGAAGCTTGGGTATCATAAAAACTCATTTCATAATCGATAATAGCAGCGGGCTTAGTCTCAGGATATTGCTGTTTTAACTGCTCTATTAATATATCATTAAAGCTTATTTTTTCATTTTTTTCCAGTTGCAATACAATCGGCAATATATCAGTTTGTGCATTTATTGAACGCATTTTATTGACTTCGCGGTCCAAATGAATGGCCAAACTGGGGATTGCGGCTATGGCTCGCTTAAAATCAAGTAACACACTATATAGCCGGCTTTTTTTATCTTCAAAGCTCACTCGTCCTGCCAGGGATAAGTCCCGATCAAACCAGGGATTTAATAATACTCCACCATAAACTTCCACTCCCAGTTTTAAATACCCTTGGGTGACCACATCAGCATTAGGTTTCACCTTTAGACAAGGACTATCGGTATGGGCACCAACCATTCGAAAGCCATTTGTTTCCAGGTTATCTTTGCCTAAATTAAACGCAATAAATGAAGAATCATTACGAGTTAAACAATATTTGCCTGGTCTAAGGTTCCATGCTTTAGCTTCATCTAATTGCTTAAATCCTTTATCTTTAAATAGTTTTAATAAATTAGCAGTAGCATGAAATGGTGTGGGCGAATTATCTAAAAACTCAAATAATTCCCGATTAAATTGTTTTTCCATATTAAGTTAGTCATTTAAATTGTTCGGAATAGCAGCACAATCACTGATCAGCTGCGGCCCTTTATAGATAAATCCACTATAAATCTGCACTAAACTAGCACCTGCGGCTAATTTTTCCTCGGCATCTTGGGCAGATAAAATACCACCCGCGGCAATCACTGGTATGTGTTTTTCGTCATTTTTCAGAGCCTTAACTAAAACGTTTACCACATGAGTTGCTTGTTCTTTTAAAGGCTTACCACTAAGACCCCCGGCTTGGTCAGCATGTTGCAAATTTTCTACACCTGCTCTTGATAAAGTGGTATTGGTGGCGATAACGCCATCTATTTTTGTTTTTAAAATCGTTTGAGCGATTAAACCGATTTCTTCATCATTGACATCTGGTGCAATTTTAACCAGTAAGGGAACCGAGCGTTTTTTCTCATTTTCTAATTCAAGTTGGCGTTTTTTTAAACCATTCAATAAATCAAATAACTCATCACCAAATTGTAGTTTCCTTAAACCTGGCGTATTGGGGGAGGAAATGTTGATGGTTATGTAATCCGCTTGATCATAAACTTTCTCCAAACAGATTAAATAATCTTCTAGGGCATTTTCTACTGGAGTATCGAAGTTTTTACCGATATTAATCCCCAAAATAAAGTTTTTTGAGCTTGAGCCAATTTGCTGTTTTACCTGTTCGACCAGGTAATCTACGCCTTTATTATTGAAACCCATGCGATTGATAATACCTTCTGCTTCAGGCAATCTAAATAATCTAGGCTTGGGGTTGCCTGGTTGAGGTCTAGGAGTGATTGTCCCAATTTCAACAAAACCAAATCCGGTTTGGCTCAGGGCTGTAATATATTCGCCATTTTTATCCAGACCAGCAGCACATCCGACCACATTGGGAAAAGTTAAACCAAAAACTTTACGAGAGGTATTCTGAAGGGAAGTTTTATTTTTCGTACTCGCAAATAAAAAACGTGTTAAGCCTATAGAAGAGAGTACTTTCAACGATTCTAAACCCAGTTTGTGGGCTTTTTCGGCGTCCATACTAAAAAATAGAGCGCGGCTTAATCCATAAAAATTTGGCATAATCGGTAAAATCCTTGGTCAGTTTTCAGCAGCGATTATGCCATATTACTGTTTTTTTTGTAATAGATTACTTCTGCTCGGTACAACCGCTAGAAGTACCGAGTAGAAGCAGTGTTTAGTGGCCATTCACCATTGCAGTTTTCAGTTTGTTTTTCCGATATTCCTGCAGTAGAAAATCGCTAACCTGACTTTCCTTGCCAGCACTAAAATGGGTGAAGATACCACCGATCAGTGTGGAACGTTCAGGTTTGGCTTGAAATTGCAAACGACGGATATTGATACTACATTCAAAACTGACATTATCGTTCACTCTAGGCTGAAAAATGTCAATTCTGCAATGGTTCAAATGATCTCCAATATCAATCGGCTCTGGGTAATACCCACGCAATGAAAAGCCAATACCATCTAGCGAAAGGTCATGGATGCTGCCACTAAAGCTAGTTTCTCCCAAACGAATTATGGAGTGATTATTAATAGCAATACGCGGTAAAAGTCTGCGTCGACTCTTTTTTAAAACTTTAGGTACACTCATATGATAGGTCAGTTTGGCTCCCTTGGTCTTTATTTTTGCGACCTTGGAAACAAAACTAAAATATTCATGTTGTTCATCCAACATGGTAAAAAATTCAACTTTTTCGCCTTCTTCTAAGTACAAAATACCACGTTCAGCTTGATCAGATACAATCAAACGATTATGGATTTTATCAAATGAGAGGGCACTTATTGTTAATATTTCACCACTTGCAACACGGACCATTAAGTGATTATCTCGTAACAAGTTTTTTACAAATTCATTACGCAACAATTCATTTTTATTGGCGCCAAAGCCGGATTTGTGATTGGATTGTGTAAAATAACTTAAAAATGGCAAAGTAAACATAATTAACTCAATCTATAACCTAATATTAAACATGATTGAAAGCGGCAAATAATTGCCAAAATAGGCAACTTTTTTCCTCTAGCCAAAATCTTCATCGTCACCAAAAATCTGTTTCATCCGAAGCGACCAATAGTCATCTTTTTGACTCATCTGTTGTTGTTCGTTCAATTGCTCTTGTGCATTTTTAACATTTTGATAGCTATGGACTGTATTCCCAACCACCGCAGTGGAATTATCTAAAACTTTATTTCCAATAGGAATTTCATCCAAGCCAGTCACGTGTTTGTCGGATAAGGAGTCTGTTAATGGGATTTGATTTTCTTCCTCATCAAAAAAAGCCATTAGATGTTCTCCAACATCCTTATCCGTTTCTTGCTTTAAAATGGCATTACCCACCGCACTTAAAACCCCAAAAACACCCCCTGTCAAAATTCCGTATAATACATCTCCTACTGCTTTAGCATCATTGGAGATGTCATCCTGAGTCTGTTCTTGATAAATATTTGATACAATAGGAATATGTTGCAAGGGATTAAAAATATCCAAAACATCTTCAAAATCAAACCCTTGTTCTTTCTCCCTTCCCTGTTCAATAGCTTTCTTTTGAGCAGTCGTCGATGTATTTGAAAGCTGTTGGACATGAATAGGATCTAACATTGTTTTATCCGCTTGAGGTGAAACTTAGAAAATATAATGCTTAATCTATGCCAATTATTTAAATAATTTGTTTAAGCGAATTTTTTTGGGTTGATAAAGCGGCGGCGAACGCTTATTTTAAAGGGATTAAAGAATTTTTAAAGGAAACAACATATCGAAAGTTGTCCCTTTACCAACTTTACTATGACAATTAACTTCTCCTCCTAAAGTCTGAGTAACCAGATTAAAAAGAATATGCATACCTAAACCGCTACCGCCTGAACCTCTTCGAGTGGTGAAAAAAGGCTCAAAAACATTTAATACTACATCTGGACTCATCCCTTTGCCATCATCTTGGTAGATCAGTCTCACTTTCTCTCCCTCCTGAGATACACAAATCAATATTTGTCCTACTTCTTTTTCCGAATAGGCATGAGATAATGAATTCATAATTAAATTTGTGATTATTTGAGAAAAAGTTCCTGGATAAGTTTCTACCATCAAGTCAGAATCACCTTCAATTTTTATTTGATGTTTCGTACGTTTGGTTTCAGGATGAAGGCTTTGTACCACTGTATTAATATAATCCAATAAATTAAAAGAGCGTGTCATTTCACTGGATACATCTACTGTGACTTGTTTGAAATTTTTAATCAGATCCTTCGCTCGTTGTAGATTTGCCAATAAGATTTCGGTCGTTTTATCAGCGCAATCAACATAGTCGACAAAACATTTTTTTCGCATTGTGCCACCTTCAAACGACTTATTTAAATCGTAGGTTTCTTCCCGTAAATAACTCGTGGCTGTTAGGCTGACACCAATAGGAGTATTGAGTTCATGTGAAATTCCAGCTACCAAACGCCCTAGAGAAGCCATTTTTTCTGACTCAATCAATTCTTTTTGAATCGATAATTGTTGTTCTATCGAACTTTCCAGTTGTTTTGTTCTAGCAATGACTAATTCTTCTAAGTGTTCCTTATGTAATTTCAGTTCTTCTTCAGCCTTAATCTGAGCATTTAAAGCTTTATTTAATCGCATTCTTTCCCGGTATAGGGTAAGAAACACCTCCACTTTACTCTTTAAAATATTATCATTAATAGGTTTTACCAGATAATCAACAGCACCGCTGGCATATCCTTTAAATTCAAAAAATTCATCACGCGCGAAAGCGGTTAAAAATATCACCGGGATATGCGATGTTTTCGGGTGTTCAAATATTAAAGATGCGGTTTCAAAGCCGTCCATTTCTGGCATTTGAACATCCATTAAAATCAAAAAAAAGTCCTGCCTGTGTGCCACCCCTAATGCCTGTTGACCAGACATCACAGATACACAGTCCAACTTTAAGGGTTCTAAGACCCGCTCTAAAACACGATGATTATTGGGTTCATCATCAACAATTAAAATTTTCGGGTTTTCTGACATTGCCTATCTCGCTAATATATACCCAGGCCATCTGAACCTGGTATTTTCAGGTGGTCTGGGTACAATCCTCATTGCATAAATCGTTTAAGTTTCACCTATAAATTTTAAATTCTTAAAAAAAATACCCATTTCATGCAATGGGATAATATAATCTACCTTAACAATATCGATAGCCGCCTGGGGCATTACTGCTACCTCAGCAGTAGCCGGATCTTGCACGATTGCCATCCCCCCATATTTTTTAACTTTCGCTAATCCCTTGGAACCATCATGATTGGCCCCAGTCATAATTAAACCAATAAATTTATCCTGATAGGCTAAAGCAGCCGATTCGAACAATACATCAACCGAAGGCATTACATAATTTACCGGCGGATCAATACTCAGGCTAAAAGTTTTATTCCGTTCGATCAAAAGGTGATATCCACTAGGGCCAATATAGACACACCCCGGTTTTATTACCTCGCCTAATTGGGCTTCTTTAACTCGTATGGCACTATGATTATTCAAAAACTCAACGAGAAAGTCTTCGGCCGTATGAATTCGATGTTGGATCACAATGACTGCCAAAGGATAATCATGGGGAAGTATAGGGATAATATGTTTTAAAGCATTAATACCACCCGCAGAAACACCAATACCAATAGCCTCATACATAATTGGCTCTCCGATAAACCCGTTCTTTATGAGCAAATGTTTCAAATGCTTCTTTCACACAACTAAAATTGAGGTTTTCCTTTTCTCCGAGGACCAAAAAACCTCTGTGGATTAGACTTTCTTTAAATATGGATAAAACTCGATCTTGTAATTTCCGATCGAAATATATCAACACATTGCGACACATAATCAAATGCATTTCGGCAAATACTTGATCTTTCACCAGGTTATGGTTGGCAAAGGTGATATTGCGTTTAAGTGATTCTTTAATTTTTGCAGATTCATATTTTGCCTGATAATAATCTGCAAAAGATGCCTTTCCACCTGCACTTAAATAATTCGAAGTATATTGTTTTATTTTATTGGCTGGATAGATCCCTTTTTTAGCAATTTCCAGAGAATGATTATTATAGTCCGTAGCATATATACGAGTGCGTTTTAATAGATCTTCTTCTTCTAACATAATTGCCATTGAATAGACTTCTTCTCCAGTCGCACAACCGGCATGCCATATATTAATCCGAGAATAAGTACGAAGATGCGTAAATAGGGTTTCTCGAATTTTCAAATAAACCTGGGGATCCCGGAACATGTCAGTCACGGTCACCGACATATCTTTAAGAAATAGATCAAAAAATTCCTGATCGTATAATATTTTGGGTAGCATCTCTGAAACACATTCCAGACTAGATAGGGCTAATCGTTCCTCAACACGACGTTCTAAAGAAGCTCTTGCATAATTCCTAAAATCATAGCCATAACGAAACAATATGGCTTCAAGTAATTGCTCAATTTCAAAATTTTGTATTTCATTTTGTTTCATATGTGTTCACAGAATCAGGATTGTTTAAACAACCAAATCCGCATAATGGACAATAACTTGTCAAAGTCGATAGGTTTAGTTAGATATTCTGAAGCACCCGCTTGTAAGCACTTTGCCCGATCCTCAGGCATGGTTTTAGCGGTTAAGGCGATGATTGGAATATTTTTGTACTGACGAATTTGACGAATACGGATAGTTGCTTCATTGCCATCCATAATTGGCATCATGGTATCCATTAAAATCAGCTCATAATCGCTATCCATTGCAAGTAAATCCAATGCTTCTTGACCATTATTAGCCATCTCAACATCACAACCAATTTCAATCAGCTGTTTCGATAATGCATAGGTATTTCGCATATCATCATCAACCAAAAGAATTTTTCGATCTTTTAGCATGGCATCTTCATCATGCAAAAGATGAATGACTTGTTTACTTTCCTGTTTTAAATGTGAATCAATATTGTGCAAAAATAAAGAAACATCATCCAATAAGCGTTCCGAAGAACCAGCTCCTTTTATCACTATAGACGAAGAATAGCGGTCTAGCTCGGCCTGTTCTTCATCAGAGATATCTCGTCCCGTATAAATAATGACCGGAGGAATTCGAGTTAACTGACTTTCATTAATTTGTTTTAGCACTTCAAAACCACTCATATCAGGCAAGCCTAAGTCTAAAATCACGCAATCATAATGACCGGACTGAATTTCTTCACACCCTTCTTGACCAGTAGCTGCACAATGAATATTGATACCACTATTGGCCAACAAACGTATTGCTGCTTGTTGATTATTTTTATCATCTTCAATCAATAAAATTTGCTTCACATCGGAGGAAATCATTTCAGCAATTTCCCCCAAAACAACATGCAATTGTTCTTCTTGTACTGGCTTGGTTAAAAACCCAATAGCTCCCTGAATCAAAATATTTTTCTTACTGTCGTCATAGGCCGAAATAACTTGCACCGGAATATGTCGTGTTTTAAGACTAAATTTAAGCTGTTCCAGCACCTGGTGCCCATCAATATCAGGTAAACCAATGTCTAAAATAATACCATTAGGTTGATAGCTTTTGGCCAAATAAACACCTGAACGGCCGTCCCCAGCAACTAAGCACTTATACCCATTATCACGAGCACAATCACGTAAAATACGAGCAAACTTTTTGTCATCATCAACGACCAATAATACTTTATCATCAGGATTTAAATCTCGTCGGTCATCACTAATATAATCAGGAGAAACCTGAATAACAGGATTTGCTTCAAAAGAGTCTTCTTGATATTCATATTGAGTTTTTGGTATCGATAATTGAGGTTCATCTAGCGGTTTATTGCTAAATTGCTTAGCCAGATATACACTAAAACGGCTCCCCTCACCAGAACTACTAAAGAGTTTTATTTCTCCTCCTAATAAACGTGTTAATTCTTTAGCAATGGTAAGCCCCAGACCGGTACCACCATATTTGCGACTCGTGGAGCCATCCTGTTGTTGAAAAGCTTCAAATATTGCCTGCTGTTTTTCTTTAGGAATCCCTATACCCGTATCAATTACACTAAAATCAATAATTTCACCCAAAAGTAAACCGTTATGCTTTAAACCAATATCATTTTTAGCCATTGAAATAGTCAGACTTACCGTTCCTGTCATGGTAAATTTCATGGCATTAGAAAGCAGATTGCGTAAGATCTGTTCTAATCGTTGTCCATCGCTACTAAAAATGTCAGGAACATTATCTGCGATATGAATTTGAAACTCTAAGCCTCTTTTCTTCGCGATGGGATTAAAGATATTGGATAAATTTCGTTTTAAAGTCTCCATCCGAATGTTCTCAATGTGAATACTGAGTTTTCCGGCTTCTACTTTCGATAAATCCAGGATGTCATTAATGAGTGCTAAAAGGCTATTGCCACTTTCATAAATAATTTGAGCATCCTCGACTTCCGTATTATCCAAATGGGCTTTTTTATTATCGGCCAGTCCTTTAGCTAATAGTAATAAACTATTTAAAGGGGTTCTCAGCTCATGTGACATATTGGCCAAAAACTCTGATTTGTAACGACCGGACTCTTCTAATTCTCTGACTTGTTGTTGAATTGCCTGTTTTTGACTCTCTAATAAGACACCTTTGTTACTCAGATCTTCGTTAGTTACCCTTAACTCTTCTCCTTGAACTTGTAATTCTTCCGTTTGCGCTTGCAACTCTTCCGTTTGGGCCTGTAATTCTTCAGCCTGAGCCTGTAATTCTTCGGCTTGCGCTTGAGATACTGTTAATGCCTCTTTGATGGTTTCCTTTTGGGACACATCATTAAACAACATCCCTAATTGTTGTAGACCTAATTCAATAAATTCCCGTTGATAAGTCGTGAAAGTCGTTAAGGAAGCCAGTTCCATAACAGCCAACACTTGTTCCTCGTGAATAATTGGTGCGATAATTATTTGGCTGGGTTGGAAATCCAATAAAGAAGATTTAATTACTAAGGATTCAGTGTCCGAAAAAACCATTGCTCGTTTATTCTTAAAGACCTGCCCAACTAATCCTTCTCCTGGATTAATAAGAGTCAACTCATCAAGCATTTTTTTAGGTAATGCATATCCCGCTGTTAGCCGCAAAACGTATTTATTATGAACATATAGTGCGCCAGCTGATGCATTGACATGTAAAGCGATATAATTTAAACAGCTTTCACATAAAGCCTGAAGTTTACTAACACCATGGGAACAACTGGTTAATTCGGTCAAATCACTTTTTAGTTGGTCTTGTTTTCGTAATAGCAATACGGGTTGAATAAATTGTTTAGTCCTTTTTCGAGCAAAAAAAATGGAAACAAAAATCATAACCAGTAATAAACTGACCATTAACCGAGGAACCCAAGTGGCAATCCAGTGAATGGTCTCGGCATCAGACTGCATACGTAATCTTTCTTCGTCCGTCAATCGATTAATACTGCTATTCAAATCCTCCACTGCTGGTAAACAAATTTGGTTTAGCCAAAAATTTGCCACATTATGGGTATCAGATTCTCGATCCGTTATTGCCTTTGCGGCAAAATATTTAAGCGCACCCAGTGACTGCTCTAAAATTCCTATCTGATCCTTTTGATCCTGAGAAAAAGAAGATTTTAGGCTTAATAGTTTTTGATAGGTTAAATCAGCTTTATTTAATTCCTCAAAGTATCCATTTTTCTGATAGACTAAACCTTCATTTACAAAACGTTGTAAATAAGAGATGGCTCGAAAAGTAGCACTTTTAAAACGAATAATCTGTTGGATATTCACATTTTGAGACGATTCTCCTTTTTGTATTTCTAAATCAACCAGCGCCTCGGTGGCCAAAATAATATCCGGTAGAATAACTGCAATTTTACTATCAAAAGTCCATTGACCTGGAAAGTTCCCGGGCGTGTGCACGACATCTTTAATATGCCATTGCCAAAGCTCAAGAGCTTTTAATTGTTCTTTAATTGATAGCAACTCATTATTACGAATCCCATTATTTCTATCCAAATCAAGCAAAGTATCCAGGGCAGAATAAATATCTTTTTTCCAGGTGGTCTGATTTTCGATTTGATAACGCATATCAGCATTAGCCATCCATGCTCTTAGGGTAGAAATCGATCGCTCCAATCCTTTTTGTAATTGATCGCTAGCTTCCACCCTTGGCGCACTTTCTTCTAACAATTTTAAGGCGCTATCCCGCATTTCAAGCGTGGCAAACAGGCCAAGTAGCAGTAATACAATGCCTAATAAAGAAAGCATTAAGTAAGAAATGAGCAAATCATGCTTGAGTTTATCAGCATCTAAGCCTTGGCTAGCTTTCATTCGAAGCTTTTAACCAATTGGGATTTGACTTGGAAATATCGCGCAAAGCTTTTAGCTGTAACTCTAAAATTCTCACTCGTTGAAACACATGTGACGGTGTTTTACTGCCGGGATAATAGGCATTGGCAGGGGAACCAACATTGCTGCGTAAAGCATGGAAATAACTTAATTCAGCTACTAATAGAGTGGCCAGACTATATACGTCATCCAGTTTAGTCGCTCCAGAATATAACGATTCGCTATCAAAACGTAATATATTTTGATTGGATATTTGCGCAATTTCTCGCACCAATTCAAAGCATTTTGCTAATATCCGATAAACATTTTCAGGTGTTTTACGCCGCTGAAATTTTGGTGGGTCAGGAATTCGAACTGTATTTTTGAAGCTCGCCAATAACTGAGCATTTATATTAATAGCGCGGGTTACTTGTTGGTAGACATCTGCAGCAGACACTTTTTGCGACAATAGCGTTCCTAATTCCTGATTCGCTTTTATCATCGCCTGGATTACATCACTCGGAGAAGTACTAAGCACACGTATTTTTTCTAGTGACTTTTCAGGTATCTGCAGTTTCGCTTTTACCGCTTGAATACGTTCATAGCTTTTATTGACTTTTTGCCAAACATGGTAGGGACGAATACTTGTTGCATCAATGGTTTCAATGGATTCTTCTGAGGTTTTAACATATTCAAAGGCTAATCGATCAGCCTTAGCATAAAGAGCACTGGCCATAAAATAAACCTCGCGGGGAGCCGTGTCCAATACGCGAGTACGATTAAAAGGGAAAGCAGGTTTACCTAATTCCAGACGAATCAAATCCAGATCAGCTCGTAATAACTCGACTCGGGCCAAAACATCTGCAGGTAAAATTTCACTTTCACTAATGCTTCTGCCGCTCACTGGTGCCAAGATTACTGAAAAACAAGGCTGAGCAATAATTATCAAACTTATCAGCAATAATATTTTATTGGTACAACACCCCAATTTATAGCTATCCATTCAGTCTTCCATTTTATATTTTTAGCTATCTTAAGATTAGTACACAGCTGTCAACATGCAAGCTGGCTATATAAAATGTTCAAAAAAATTGGATTATTAAAAAAAGGGCAAAAAAAAGGCACTCTTATCGTCAAAGAGCGCCTAAATACACCAAGGTGAGGAGCATGAAAACTTATAGAATAATAATCGAGTTAAAACGAATAAACGGCTAGGGGATTGCTAAAACATGGGGTATTTATGTCAATTATATTTTTTAGGGCCAAAATCCTATCGACAGGAGTAATCGATAGCGAATAGAAATCGCCAAGGCTTTTTTTAGTGCAAACTAATTGCTTAGTCTGAGTAGAGGCTATTTTATACGTGGGATAATCAATATCTTTTTGTTCTAGAAAACGATGCGCAAAATAAGGATTAAAACTGGCAAGTTTTGCTTTTTCTTGTCTTGAAAAAGTTTCCACAGCTTTTGCAGTTTGTTGGGCCATTGTTTTTATCTGTTTCAACAAAACAATTTCATTGTTTAAATACTGTTCCTGATTTTCCGGATCCATACGAACCAACTGAGGGGTAATATAGCGTGTAGCCATAACTAATAATTTAGGGTCCATCCAAAAGCGTAAATCATTTTTTTGTTGGCGCTCAGTAAGATTTTTGTTAGATAATTGATCACCACTTCTTAATAAGGGCAAGTAATTCGATAAGGTTAAGGTATAATTAGAAATGATTTTTAAATCGTGTTTTAAACTTTGACCAAGTTGTCGCTCTAAACCATCTCCCACTCGAATTAACATATCTGCGGTTAAAAGCTGCTGAACCTGAGTATTAGATAAGTTTTTCGCTAACTCATCTTTTTTTAACAATACAATTGGTTTATCAACCCCATTCATTAAACCTGCAACCAGCTCATATAAGGGTTCAACGCTAACAACGACTGTGGGCTTGGCATAGGTTGTTGTAGAAAATAAAGCTCCCACGGAAAATACCATGGCTAAAAAAAAGTTGTTGAGTTTTTGCATAAAAATCTTCCTTAAAATCAGTACAAATCAGAGATAAAATCATAATAGCAAAGCACATGCCATATTTAAGCTATTGATTTACATTGATTATAAATACGATGAATAATTTTTATGTGTGAAATAACTCATTCTATTAGGTGAAAACCCACTAATAAATCAATAATTCTCCGTGCCCGAGAATTATCGGACACGACAGAATCTGGTGATAACTTTTTTTCAATATCGGTTATTGTCTATGAATATCTTCACCCAGCAAATCATACATGAGGGCATCACCACCAACATGAGAAGCTCCTGCTGCAGTTGGACTAGTTTCAATCATGGATTTCACATCCGCAAAACTCGTATGGCGAACACCAATTCGATAGCTATCAGTAGGCCAAGAGGCACTTTGTACATAGTCTTCATATTCAAGACTTGAAATATCAGAACCACGACCCGCAGCTGTTGGACTTGTTTCGATCATTCTATCTATATCGGCAACAGTTGGCGTACTAGTTTGAATATTCACGCTATCTGTAGGCCAGGTAGAACTTTGTGCATAGTCCTCATAATCATAGCTTGAAAAGTCACCCGCATTGGCACCCATGCTGAATAAGCCTGCGAAAGTAACGGCAGTTAAAGTCTTTAAAGTTTTCATGTCGATTCTCCAGTAAGTCTCTATCTTGTGATATGGTTGTAGGTAAAATAGGTTTTGTTATTAACCATGCTTCTACTATACAAACTCACTAATAACCTAAGGATGACAGAAACATTAAAGATATTTCATGACATTTTTTTAACTTTAATATTTTGAGTACGAGAATTTAGACTAGTTCAATAGATCTTGTTCAAACAAGCGATTGATATTTGCCGCAACCATGGGGCGCGCAATAAGAAAACCTTGTACTTGATCGCAATTTTCCTGACGTAAAAAAGCCACTTGTTCTTCTGTTTCGACGCCTTCGGCAATAATTCGAATCCCTAATTGTTTCGCCAAACCGATAATAGAAATAACAATTGCGGTATTTTTTTTATCATTAGGGAAGTTCTGTAAAAAACTTTGATCAATTTTAAGCAAATCAACCGGCATATCTTTTAAATAACTTAAACTAGAAAAGCCAGTACCAAAATCGTCGATGGCGACAGTTATTCCTAATTTATGCAATCGATTAAGCGTGTTAAGAGCCATATCAATATCCTTCATCACTGAACTTTCAGTCACTTCCAGCTCTAAATATTGTGCTTCTAAGCCGGAGGTATCTAATGCTTCAGTAACAATATCAAAGAGTTCATTACGCGTAAATTGGTGGGTAGAGACATTTACCGCCATTTTAATGGCTGGTAAGCCTAAATCCTGCCATTCTTTGTTTTGTCGACAAGCTTCTTTGAGTACCCAGCTGCCAATTTCCAGGATTAATCCACTTTTCTCAGCGAGAGGAATAAACTCCCCAGGCATAATAATACCCAGCTCAGGATGGTTCCAACGAATCAGTGCTTCGACCCCTACCATTTTATTGCTTTCTAAATCTAACTTAACCTGATAAGTTAAAAACAATTCATTATTTTTAATTGCTTGATGTAAACTCGACTCCATGGCCAAGCGCTCTAAGGAGTGATGACTCATGGAGGTAGAATATAATTCAAATCCATTACGCCCCAGATCTTTTATGCGATACATGGCAGTATCGGCATGTTTAACCAAAGATTCAGCATCGGTCCCATCTTCTGGGAAAAAACTTATCCCGATACTAAAAGTAATAAATAATTCTTGATCCGCCACCTTAATCGGTTTTTTCATTGCCTTAATGATACGTTGAGCTACCCAAGTAGCCTCCATGGTGTCATCTAGTTCGGCCAAAACGATTGTAAACTCATCTCCACCTAATCTCGCTAAAGTATCACCTTCTCGTACGCATTCGTTTAGACGGGCACTGACTTTTTGTAAAATGGTATCTCCGGCACTATGACCCAAAGTATCGTTAATACGTTTAAACAGATCCAGATCAAGAAACATCAATCCTAGTTTATGGCCATGACGTTTAGCATTGGAAATAGCGATGGACAATCGGTCAGCAAATAAACGTCGATTCGGTAAGCCCGTAAGAATATCGTAATAGGCCAGGTTTTTAATGCGTTCTTCGACTTTTTTTCGTTCCGTGATATCGGTAAAAATACCCGCATAACCTTGTACAACTTTATGACTATCTACAATGGCAGAGATGGTCAACCACTCAGGATACAGTTCACCTGTTTTTTTTCGATTCCAAACTTCCCCTTGCCAATATTGATGTTCATTGAGTTGTTCCCACATGTCTCGATAAAAATCTTTATCATGCCGTCCTGATTTGAGAATATTAGGCCATTTACCCAAGACTTCGTCACTGCGATATCCGGTGACTTTAGTAAAAGCCGGATTCACCATTTCAATTCGTCCCTTGGCATCAACCACCATAACCCCTTCTGTTGCTGATTCCACCACACTATGGGCTAAAAGTAGGTCCTTTTTGGCATGTCTTAAGGCTTCGTCTCTTTGCCTTAGCGCTTCTTCTAATTGATAGACATAATCGAGTTGAATACTTTTAAGAATATCATTAAAAGAAATAATACCAATTAATTCATCTTTTTCATTTTTAATACCCAGATGACGAATACCACACTCCAACAATAAATCTCTTGCAGATATTAGGGTTTGATCGGCATTGATGGTTATTAATCCAGGAACAACAAAATCTTTTAGTGCCAAAATATGTTGACCAGAAGCCAAGACTTTTACCACATCTCGTTCAGTAATAATGCCAAACTCATTGTTAGGGAACGAAATGGCACAGGCATCTTGTCCGCTGGAACGCATTTTGGCAACAGCCGCTTGAAAATGCATTTCATGCGAGAATAATAACAACTCCTGATTAATAATTTCTTTAACAGTACGAAGATATAAAAAACTTTCAGTGGTTTGTTTGGCAACGACATCGCTTTGAGTAACAATACCCAAACTACTCCCGTCGTTATCAACTACAATTAAATGCCGAAAATTTTCTTGCCGAAAGCGGATGGCAATATCGGATAATGATTCATTATGTTTGACTGTAGCAACAGGAGTCGACATAAACTCACTAATCGCTCGACTAAACAGCTTAGCATCTGAGAAATCCAGCTTTAAAGCATCAGCCTCAGTCCAAATTCCTACCGGTTTATTATCGGTTAGTATAATAATCGAACTATATTTGGCATTTTGCATTTTTTTAACCACGTCATGCAGACTTGCCTCGGGAGAGCAGGTAAGCATTTTGGTTTGCATGATACGGCTAACGAGTATTTTCATTGTTGTTCTCGGTATTTAGATCCGACCCTTATAATTTACATCCATGCCTATATAACTGAGATTTTACTTAGTCTTCTACGACCATTATAGCATCCATTTCCACCCCTGCTTCCTTGGGCAATTGTGCAACACCAACAGCTGCACGAGCCGGATATGGCTCGCTAAAATAACGTGACATAACTTCATTAACCAATGCAAAATTCGACAAATCGGTTAAAAAAATATTAAGCTTCACAATATCTTTTAATTCTCCACCTGCGGCTTGTGCTACGGCTTGAAGATTATCAAATACGCGTGTGATTTGAGCTTCCATATTACCATCTATCATTTCCATTGTTTCTGGTACCAATGGTATTTGTCCCGATAAATAAACCGTATTACCCGCTTTAACCGCTTGGGAATAGGTACCTATGGCTTGTGGTGCATTATCTGTTTTAATTATTTGCTTCATTTTTTTCTCTTAATATGATTATTTGTCTTTGTTTTTTAATAAAAGCTATAAAAATAGCGAGCGTCCACCATCGACAGCAACAACTTGACCAGTAATATAATCTGCATCTCTAACCAAAAACAATACAGTTCGAGCAATATCGTCAGGGCCACCTTTACGTTTTAAGTACGTTCTTGAGACGATACGTTTTTTGGTTATATCATCCATTTCATTTTGCGGCCACATTATTGCTCCTGGAGAAACTCCATTAACTCTCACTTCTGGCCCTAATTCATAAGCTAACGTTTTTACCTGCATTTCTAATCCGGCCTTGGCCATATTATATACACTATGTTCTGCCATCGGACGTTGGGAGTGAATATCAACAATATTGACGATACAACCTTTTTGCTTTTTTAAAAAAGGCGCAACTGCTTGAGAAAGAAAAAAAGGGGCTTTTAAATTGCTCCCCATTAAATCATCCCATTGATCTTCAGTGACATTTCCAACCGGAGTTGGATAAAAACTAGAAGCATTATTAACCAAAATATCCAAACGTCCCCATTGCATTTGGGCTTGTTTAGCCAGAGTTGACAAATTAGCCATATCCAATAATTCAGCTTGTACCAAAAGTACCGAATCCGGACGCTCTTGTTGGAGTTCTTTTTGCAGTTCAAGAGCCTCAGCCCGAGAGCTACGATAATGCAAAACCAAATTCGCACCTGCCGCATGTAATAGCCGAGCGCTAGTTGCTCCAATACGTTGAGCAGCGCCAGTTATTAATGCCACCTTGTCTTTTAAAGTACGATCAAGAATAATACTCATCTTTTACCCTTATAATTTGCCTTCACTAACCAAAGTTAAATATATGTCTCATCCCAATACATCGCAAGCCAGCTTGCCCGAACCGTCTACTGAGGCTTTAGCCCATAGTCAACAATTGGCCGAGTCTATACAGTCTGAAATCGTAAAAGCCGGTGGTCAAATTAGCTTTTGTCAATTTATGCAAATGGCATTATATAGCCCTGGGCTCGGTTATTATAGTGCAGGTATGCAAAAGTTTGGGAAAAGCGGTGACTTTATTACCGCTCCAGAGATTTCTCCTTTGTTTGGCCAAGCACTAGCCATTCAGAGCCAACAAATACTAAAAAATATTGAACACGGCAGTATTCTAGAAGTTGGTGCTGGTTCGGGCCGATTAGCAGGAGACTTGCTTAAAGAACTGTCTCTACGAAATGCCTTACCTAAACATTATTATATTTTAGAAGTAAGTGCTGACTTACGAGATAGACAACAGCAATATTTAAAAGAAACTATTCCGGACTTCTATCATAATATTATTTGGTTAGATCAACTCCCTGAACCTGGTTTTAAAGGAGTCGTCCTCGCCAATGAGCTATTGGATGCCATGCCAATTGAGCTCATTAAAATCGAAGGAGAAAAATTATACGAACGCCATGTTTCGATAGATAAAGGACATTTTATTTGGCAGGACAAGATCACAGAGAAAACAGAATTAATCGACTACCAAAATAAAATTTGCCAGATATTAGCGCAAAATAAACATTTGATCGATACAAAAGGGAGCTATATTACCGAGGTTAATTTAATCGCAAAAAGCTGGATAACAAGTCTCGCTGAAATACTGGACGAAGGTGCTATGTTATTAATTGACTATGGTTATCCAGAGCTGGAATATTTCCATCCTCAACGGCATATGGGCACCTTAATGTGTCATTACCAACATCATCGCCACGACGATCCTTTTTATCTACCCGGCCTACAAGACATTACTGCTCATGTTAATTTTAGTGATATTGCCCATACAGCCGTTGAAGCCGGATTGGCAGTACAAGGTTATACTACTCAAGCACATTTTTTATTAGCGGGTGGATTGGAAGAACTCAGTCAACGTGTCGACATTAACAATGTAAGTGCTTACACACAAATGGCTCAACAAATCAAAATGTTAACCCTACCGAACGAAATGGGCGAGTTATTTAAGGTAATTTATTTAACCAAGGGCACTATTCCTGACTTAACCGCGTTTCAAATGTGGGATATGCGGGACCGATTATAATATGGACTTTATACAAATTTTTATTTTAGCTGTGGTTCAGGGATTAACTGAATTTCTCCCCATATCAAGCTCAGCCCACCTGATTTTAGTTCCCCATTTTTTTGGCTGGCAAGATCAAGGAACTGCCTTTGATGTCGCTGTACATGTAGGTACGCTCAGCGCAGTGTTATGGTATTTTCGTCATGAACTTATCCCTCTTTACCAAGATTGGCAGACCTCATTGGTTAAACGAGAAACTGTCGGTGATAGTATGATTGTCTGGGGAGTGCTCATAGGAACCATTCCTGTTGGCCTTACGGGCCTGTTCCTAAATGGTATGATCCATGATCTGCGTAGTCCAATTATCATTGCGACAACCACTATCGTTTTTGGTCTCTTATTATGGTATTCGGATATTCATGGGAGCAAACATAAAAGTGAGCACCTACTAACAATGAAGCACGTTATCATTATAGGGATTGCTCAGGCAATCGCTCTTATCCCAGGAACTTCTCGCTCCGGCGTTACCATTACAGCAGCTTTATTATTAGGTTACAGCCGAAAAGGAGCCGCACGTTTTTCATTTTTATTATCCATTCCCGTCATTATTCTGGCTGGTGGTTTAGAAACCCTAAACCTTGTTCAAAGCCCGGAAATAATAAACTGGTCAACCTTGTTTTTTGGAATAATATTATCCGCGATTAGTGCTTATTTTTGTATCGTCTACTTTATCCGCTTGTTAGATAAGATTGGTATGCAACCATTTATTATTTATCGATTGGTGTTGGGAATCGTCTTACTCTGGTTATTTATTTAGGCATGATTATGCACTAATTCCGCTTCGGCATTTTCAATTAGCATAGTCGCCGTATCGCCTTCATTTAATTCCACCGCACTATGCTCTAGCCTATATTTAATATCCCAATCTAAAGTGGCTTGCTTAAAACTGTTTTCGATACGTTGACAAAAGTTCATAGCCCCACTAATCGGTGTATTAACACTAATGACAGCATGAGCCTCGTCGGCTGTTTTACCATAAATATCATTATCTCGCATTTCATGACGAATAATTTGGCCAAAAATTTCCAAAACTTGGTTTTGTTGTTGTTTGGAAAGAGTTGAAAAATCAAAGCGAAATAATAATAAGCTCAAATCCAATTTATAACGTTGCGATCGTGCTACTTCTTTAATCAAAATATCTTCAAAAACAACAAAATTATAAGCCTGACTAATCGGATCGCGTTGAACAATCTGCTGTAAACTACCGGTTAAATCTTTAAAGCTATGTTCTTTTTGCAGGGTCAGCTTATCTTTTTCGAAAGCACTATGTTGTCGTTTTAGGTAGATGATATTAATAAAGCTGTATAAAAAAGTGGACAAAATCACCACCCCGACCACAACCGCTTCAAACATATCTTTGTAGATAAAGTTATTAGGCAGGGAATGCACCATAATAATGGTTAAGCCCCCTTTCATTCCTCCGAGGGTTAAGACATTCCCCCAGCGCAAAGGTAACTTACGCACAACGACGAAAAGCTGGATAAAAACATAACGGATAACGGTTGTTAGGACAAAGATTATTAGAATCTCTGTGTTATAAAAAAGTAATTTTTCGATTTCAACCAAGTTTGCAATACAAATAAAGACAATTGCATTCGCAAAAATCCCAATATAATAGGCTTCTTTTTTATAGGCACGCATCCCTCGTTCTGAAACCGCTGGAATTTGTTGAATCAAATTGACAACCATTTTTAAGTACCCACCTGAATCCTTAGCAAGGTTTTCATAGTTTTGCGCATTCATATTTTTCAACAAACGCTGATTTTCCCGATCCAATAAATATTTAAACATCATAATAGAAGAAACAATGGATAATATTCCGGCAATATTCCAATGTTCGGCTAAAATAAATGCGCTGATACTGACCAAATATAAAATAATAAATTGATCCATGGGATCTTTAATGACTTTTAATCCCCAAAAACCAATAAAAGCGACCCCAAGTCCCACGGCCACCGATAAGAGAACAACTTTTAAAATGGCCAGATTAACATCCCCTAAAATTAAGTCACCGCCATCTAACATTTGCATAGCCACAAAATAAAAAATAATTAAGGCGGTAATATCATTAAAAAGACTTTCCCCTTCGGCATAAATTTTTAATTGTTCGGGAATATTAAACCGTCCAAAAACACTGGATACTGTAATTGCGTCGGTGGCCATTAACATGGCGTATAGTGCAATCAACATAGCCAGACTTAATTGATATTGTGGCAATAAATAGGGAGTTACCCAGACAGCAAAAGCAATAGAAGCCAAAACAGCAACCAATGCTAAATAGCTAAAATCCCAGATGTGTTGGCGCATTTCTTTAATCGACAGACTTAAAATATCAGGTAGAAGAATAACCGGCAGCATTAAATAAAGGATCTCATCAAAATTGCTGGCCATCCCTACAAATAAATCAGGAATAAAAAAACTAACGGCATAGGAAAGGGAGATTATTGACAGGGTAAAAGGTAGTTTTAGCAACTCTTCAAATAACCGCGCCAGTAAAATAATAAATAAGATGACAGAGGAAGTAATTAACATGCCTTAGAAGATAGCATTTTTTTCCCGAAATGATAATACTTCCAAGGGGTTAAATTAGTTTGATTAGGAGCCAATTATGACTAATATGAACAGAAATACATGAAATACAAATATGAGGAAAATGAAACCCAACCATCCCACCTGGAAGTGCTGAGCTCCCGCAGGGCAAGCCGATAAGCGCTCCCCTTCAGCGTTATAAAAACTCACAATAGGTCAACTATTATCTCGCCTTCATGCCTTGAAAAGATATGCTTATCGACTTGCTGAACCGAGCATTTCCTGGTTGTTTGGATATAATAAACGTTTAATTATTCACATCCACAATCATACGCCCACGGATCTTTCCTGCCATCATGTCTTCTGCCATCGGTATCACTTCAGATAAGCCAACGACTTTAGCCACACTTTCCAATACCTCTGGTTCTAAATCAGTAGCTAATCGATCCCAGGCTAGTTGGCGTCTTTCCAGTGGAACATATACACTATCCACACCACGTAAGGTCACACCGCGTAATATAAATGGAGCAACAGTCGCTGGCAAATCCATACCCTGTGCTAATCCACAAGCAGCAACTACCCCACCATATTTAATACTGGCACATACATTCGCCAAGGTATGACTACCAACACAATCTATGGCCGCTGCCCAACGTTCTTTGGCTAAGGGTTTACCGGGTTCTGAAAACTCGCTACGATTAACGGTATCTTTTGCACCCAAGCTTTTTAAATACTCCGCTTCCTCTGGTCTACCAGTACTGGCTATAACGGTATAACCTCGCTTTGCAAGCAGGGCAATGGAAACACTCCCCACACCACCATTAGCCCCAGTAACCAAGATTTCACCACTTTCCGGGGTAATACCATTATCTTCCAAAGCCATCACACATAACATGGCAGTATAACCTGCCGTGCCAATTGCCATGGCTTGTTTAGACGATAGTGCATCGGGTCGACGAATAAGCCAATCACCTTTTAAGCTGGCTTTTTGTGCCATGCCGCCCCAATAGGATTCGCCGACTCCCCAACCATTTAGAATGACCGCATCACCGGCTTTCCAGTTTGCATGTTGACTTTCCAACACAGTGCCCGCAATATCAATGCCTGGCACAATTGGATACTTACGCACTACCGGGGCTTTGCCGGTTATGGCTAAAGCATCTTTATAGTTTAAAGTGGAATAGTCAACTTCAACGAGTACATCACCTTCTGGCAAATCGGAATCATTTAATTCAACTAATTGTGGAATGGGCCCTTGTTCACCCTTTTCTAATAATATGGCCTTAAACACTGCTATTCTCCTTTGGTTTAAATTGTTTTTTTTAAGTGGCTCAGTTTGGTAACAACGCAAAAAACTGGGTCGAAAAAATGCTTAACGGCTGATGGTTTCGGGTCAACTTGGAACGTAATACAGCACCTTCCCATCCAATCCAGAAAAACTCAGCTAAATAATCACAATTGGCCGTTTTTGCCAATGTCCCTTCATTTTGTGCCAACTGCAGACATACTGAAACTTGTTGTTGCCAGCTCTGAAACACCGCTTCTAATTGGTCCCGAAAGCGATCATTTGAATTCCCCAACTCCTGTCCCATATTGCCAACAAGGCAGCCACGTTGGAAATCATATTTGGCCATCCCTTGTTTAATTTCTTCAATAAAGTTTTGCAATCGTTGTAAGGCAGGGTAATTATCATCGGCTAAATGTTTTTGTAACTTATTGTTGAAATAAGCCGCATAATTTTCAATCACCGCCTCACCAAAGGCTTCTTTATTTTTAAAATAATGATAGAACGATCCTTTGGGTACATTTACCTGACGCAGAATTTCCTCAATTCCCGTGCTATTAAATCCTTTTTCAGTTAATAAGGCTGTGCCACACCAAACCAGTTTATCTCTCACCGTCTGATGCGAATAACCACTTTTAGATGGTCTTCCCGGCCCTTTTAACGATGGCTTTGATATTTCATTTTTCATCATAGTTATTATAATAGACCAGTCGTCTAGAATTATCCATCATTATTTTTTATTGTTTCCAGTGAAATTAAAATGGTATGATATTTCCTACAAAAATAGTTGGTTAATCTCCTGAATACAAGATTAAAATGCAGATCAAAATTTGTAAAAAAATTGAGCTGATTGATCCTAAGCAATGGAATGCCCTAGTTGAGGATAATAATCCTTTTATCCGTCACGAATTTCTAGCTGCTTTAGAAAATCACAATTGCGTCGGTGAAACTTTTGGCTGGTTACCCTGCCATATCGCTATTTATGAAAATTCTCATCTGGTTGGTGCCATGCCGCTGTATGAGAAGCTCAATTCCTATGGTGAATTTGTCTTTGATAATGCATGGGCGGATGCCTATCGACGTTATGGAATTCCCTACTACCCCAAACTAGTCAGCTCAGTTCCTTATACTCCAGCACAAGGTCAACGATTACTCGCCAAAACTGAAAAACGAGAACACATATACGAACTCCTGCTCAGCGCCCTTCTAGAGCTGACAAAAAGCCTAGATAGTAGTGGATTCCATTGCTTATTCCCGCAAGCAGAAGAACATCAATGGCTGGAATCACGTGGTTTATTGAGTCGTTACGATTGTCAGTTCCATTGGCATAATGACAACTATGTCGATTTTAATGATTTTTTAAGTCGCTTTTCTTCGAAAAAACGTAAAAACATTCGCAAAGAGCGTCGCAAAGTTAGTCAGGAAAATATCCATTTCCGAGTTTTGGACGGACATCTGGCCAAAGATAAAGATTGGCAGGATTTCAATCATTTTTATCAGAAAACCTTTACCGAAAAATGGGGCATCGCTACCCTAAATTATGGATTCTTTCGAGAAGTAGCCCAAACCCTTCCCGATCACACTGTATTAGTGTTGGCCGATCTTGATGGTGAAACAATTGCTGGCTCACTGATGTATCGGAGTGATACAACTTTATATGGCCGTTTTTGGGGATGTTCAGAAGATATTGATTGCCTTCATTTTGAAACTTGCTATTATCAAGGCATTGAATATTGTATTAAACAGGGCTTGCAAAAGTTTGAACCGGGAGCCCAAGGAGAGCATAAAATCGCTCGTGGTTTTGTCCCTACTCTTACCAAATCCAGTCACTTTTTAAGTGACTCTTCTTTTCAAACCGCAATTAGCCGTTATGTTGAGCAAGAGCAAAATGCCATTCTTGACTATATACAGAACCTAAATCAACACCTTCCGTACAAAACAAATCAACAATAATTAAGCCTCTCTTATAGTGCTATATCATCTTTATTGACGACAATTCTTTAATTGAAATTTGATATTTCTTTTCTATACTTTAACCTAAAAAACGCAGTTACCATCTACTGCGTTTTTTAGGTTTAATCAATTCGTTAAGTCGATCCAAAAGTAATTTGACATATTTTTTAGAGGTTCTAGTGAACATTAAAATAAGGCTTCATCATTTAACGTTTATAGCCTTTACCGTTATTTCCAGTGTACCTGTATTTTTTCTTGCTGCTTGGGTACAACAATCGGCTATGAACAAAGAAGTTAAAGCTGTGGCCGAAAAACATTTACTAGTTGCCAATAACGTCACCAGAGCATTGTCACGCTATATCCAAGATGTCGAATCCGGTTTTCGATTAGTGGTATCGAATCTACTTCACAAAGAAGATGTAAACGGTCTTCCCAAACTACTAGAAAATTTAAATTTCTTGCATGTTTGCTTAATCAACCCTAACGGTCAAGTTTTAGATGTCATTTCCGGTTCCTCGAATAAACCACCCCAACAAATCCCATTATCTGTTCTAAGCAAATTAACCGAATATATTGAACAATCCAAACAAACACCTAACCAAGTCGTATTTAGTCAATTAGTACGTGATGACAAAAACATTCCTCGAATTTTTGTTGTTCAAACCCTATCTGAACAACAAATCGTACTCGGCATATTGACCACTAGCTATATTCAAAAAGTGCAAAAATCAATTGCCTTTGGTGTACGAGGACATGCAGCGATAGTAGATGGTCAGGGCAAAGTGATGGCACATCCATCACAAGCGTGGCAGGACGATATGAAAGATATTAGCCAAATCGGACCGGTTAAACTTATGATGCAAGGCAATACCGGAGTAACTCAGTTTTATTCACCGCCCATGCAAGCCGATATGATTGCCGGTTATACATCAGTTCCACAAACTGGTTGGGGAGTTATGGTTCCTCAACCCATGGAAGAATTATCAAAACGCGCTCAGGATGTCCGCTTCATTGCTTTAACCATTACCATATTAGGGATCTCCATTGCCGGAATAATTAGCTGGTTTTTGGCAGGATTTATGACTCGCCCAATTCAGGCAGTGGTTAATTCGGCCTTAATAACGCCTAAAGATAACCAACTTAGAACGGTCAATTATTCTCAACGTTTTCTACCACAAGAGTTCCAAGAATTAATTACAGCGTTCAATCATATGATAAACGATATACATGTTAGCAATACAGCAATTGAAGAGACTGCCAGTCGTCTGGAAGAAGCTCAAAGGATTGCCAATTTAGGTAATTGGGAATGGGATATTGAGAGCGACAAGTTATGGTGTTCAGAAGAATTTTATCGGATATGCCACATACCAGCGACTCAATTTAATGGACACTATACTTCCTTACTTGAATTAATTCATCCCGATGATCAAGAATTATTTAAAAGTTCAATAGAAAAGCTTCGTCTAAAAAATGAGCATTTTAGTATTGATCATCGTATTGTATTAGCAAACCACAAAGAACGGTTTGTCCATCACGAAGCCAAATCCATCTGCCGTGAAAATGAGCAGATCCATATTGTCGGGATCATCCATGATATAACCGAACGAAAACAACATGAAAACCAACTTTTTCATCAAGCAAATTTCGATCAACTAACCAGTCTACCCAACCGTACTTTATTTTTTGACCGCCTATCTCAATCATTAATTAATTCAGCAAGAGAAAATCACAATATCGCTCTATTATTTATTGATTTGGATAACTTTAAAGACGTCAATGATAGTTATGGGCATATCGTAGGAGATCGCTTATTGCAGCAAGCAGCGGAACGTTTGGTTAAATGTGTTCGTAAAGGAGATACAGTCGCTCGTTTAGGGGGGGATGAATTTACGATTATATTAAATAATATCAGTCAGGGTGAAGATGCCGCCATAATCGCTAATAAAGCAATCTCAAAGTTAGTCGAGCCATTTCAAATTGAAAACTACGAAGCCTTTATTAGCGCGAGTATCGGTATAACTATTTCTCCTATTGATGCCAACACATCGGTAGCATTACTACGTAATGCCGACATTGCTTTGTATCGTGCAAAAGCGGCGGGCCGAAACACCTTTTGCTTTTATACGACGGCAATGGATGAAGAGGTCATCAATAGAACGCGACTTGGCAACGAATTACGTAAAGCTGTGGAACAAAACGAACTCAGTTTGTATTTTCAACCAATTATCGATTTACAAACAGGAAAAATTACTTCAGCCGAAGCGCTATTGCGTTGGATTCATCCCACCCGTGGTTTTATCCCTCCCGATGTTTTTATTCCCATTGCTGAAGAGACTGGTATTATCGCTCCCTTAGGCAAATGGGTGCTGCAAAATGCTTGCAAAGAAGCCAATACTTGGCAAGAAAAAATTTCCAATGCGCCAAGTGTTTCAGTTAATTTATCAGTACAACAATTAAAATTAGGACTATCCTCTAAAGATATAAAAAACATATTGAAACAGACCAAACTATGTCCCAAAAACCTCACCTTAGAAATTACCGAAAGTATGTTTATGGATGACGTTAATGAAACAATAAGATGGATGAAACAAATTAATAACTTAGGTGTAGATTTTTCGGTGGATGATTTTGGCACGGGTTATTCATCGCTGAGTTATCTAAAACGTCTACCGGTTAAAATTTTGAAAATAGACCGAACCTTTGTTATCGATAGTACCAAAAAAACTGATGATGCCATGCTGGTAAGAAGCATAATTGCAATTGGTAAAAGTCTGAACTTACAGGTTGTAGCAGAAGGTGTTGAAGAAGAAAATCAAGTCAAATACTTAAAGCGATTACGCTGTGATTATGTACAAGGTTATTACTATAGTAAACCACTACCAAAAAATGATTTTTTTATTTTATTACAAAACTGGCATGAAATGGATAGGGATGATGAGCATTTAACAGCCCAAAGTGCTTAGGGATTTTATCGCTCAGTAAACCTAAAAAACGCTCTGGAGCTAAATTATTTCAGGAACCCGCTAGATATTTAAAAAAGCGTCTAATCTGTCTCACAGAAAAGTTTGTGGATTATAAAAATAACATGATTTCCCCCAAAAACAATTACAATGACATTCATATTCCCATTTTAAACGTCAATTTTTCTTGTTTGCAGAACCTATTTCAAATAGTTGACGCACACCAAATCAATGATCTTAATTTATATTTAAAAAACAATCAGATTCACTTACATAGTATTGCGCAAAAAATCAAAATAGAATCGGCCAATTCTGCAGCAATACAGCTATTCGAATGGCAAACAGAACCTCAAATCACCTTTTCACTAACGGATATTTTAGCTCCCAATAATTCCGAATTTATTATACAAATACTCTGCGCAATTAGACAAAAAGAAGCCCATTTTCGTCAAGAAGTAAAACTGATATCAAATGAAGGAAAAATTATAACCAGCATTCTATCTTTCAATATTCCGCAAACCGAGGAAAAATTCGCGCAAATAGCAATTGGTATTCAAGATATCAGTGAATTTAAACAAGAAGAATCTCATTTACGAGTAAAAGATTATATTATCGAATCCTCTTCCTCTGTCATTGCAACTGCCGATCTTGATGGTTATATGACGTATGTAAATCCAGCCTTTTTAAAGTATTGGGGATATGAAAACACCTCTGAAGTCTTAGGGCGGCCATTTAATCACTTTTGGGAAATATCACGAAAATTGAATGACATTAAATCGACCCTCAATAATCAAGGAAAATGGATTGGTGAAGTTAGAGCTAAGAATAAACATGGTGTTTATTTTGATGTACAAGTTTCTGCCGCCCTGGTTTATGATGCAAAAAATAATCCCATTGCCATTACAGCCACTTCTGTTGATATTACTGAACGAAAATTAATTAATAATTATATTAAAGAAAATGAAAAACGCTTTCGCGAACTCATAGAAAGCTTACCGCAAATAGCGGTTCAAGGATACGATAAAAATCATCAGGTTATTTTTTGGAATAAAGCCAGTCAAAACCTTTACGGTTACAGCCGCGAAGAAGCAGAGGGAAGAGCAATGGAAGAACTGATTATTCCTTCACCAATTAGAGCTGAGGTCAGAAACAATATTAATAATTGGATGCACGGTGGCCCTCCAATTCCAGCCGGAGAGTTGATCCTAGAAACAAAAAATAAAGAACCGGTTCCCGTTTATTCTAGCCATGTGATACTTAATCAAAATACCAAAAATCCCGAAATGTATTGTATCGATGTGGATTTAAGAGAACAAAAACGAGCCAGAGAACAATTGGAAAATGCTATCGAAAAACTTCACCAAGCTCAACGCAAAATTATGCAACATAATTGTTTGCTTGCCCAAGAGGTTAAAGAGCAAACAGAACAACTCAAAATTGCCAAAGAAAAAGCAGAACACGCGAATTTGGCCAAATCTGAATTTTTGGCCAATATGTCGCACGAATTACGTACCCCCATGCATGCAATTCTGAGTTTTTCTTATTTTGGTATTGATCGTAACGATAAATTAAGCCAAGCAAAACAATTGCACTACTTTGAGCTTATTAATAACAGCGGAAAACGATTATTGCGCCTATTAGACGACCTCCTTGACCTAGCCAAGCTTGAAGCAGGTAAAATGGTCTATCAATTTTCTCAACACAATTTTCATGATACCTTAAAGAACTGTTTGGCCGAACAAAAAATTCGCATGGAAGAAAAAAATATTGAACTTGAATTAACCGTAGAAAATGAATCTGATTTTCTCGGTATCTTTGACAAAATCCGGATTTCTCAAGTGATGATAAATTTAATTGGGAATGCCATTCAATTTGCCCCAAAAAATTCATCAATTTATATACAAATATCACAAATTAATAAACACGGACAAAAAGTATTACAATTTATAATCAAAGACAGGGGAATCGGCATCCCCGAAGAAGAATTAATCAGTATTTTTGAAAAATTCTATCAAAGTTCTCGAACCAAAAAAGCAGGAGCAGGAACCGGGCTTGGACTTGGTATCTCCCATCAAATTATTAAACAACATCAGGGACGAATTTGGGCGGCCAATAATCCAGAGGGAGGTGCCATCTTTACGTTTATAATTCCTCAACTTCCTAACCAAAATTAATCCGAATCAATACAAATTAACTAAGTGACTATGTTATATTAGCAGCACAATATGTGTGACCTAGTTCACATTAATCAGATCCTAAAGCTGATAGTTTTTACAAATCAGTTTATGTCAAGGAACCAATAGCTGAATTGGAAATAAGAAGGAAAAGCATTACGTGAAATTTTTACTCGGTGTCGCAATCGTTGTCGCCAGTGTCTTTGGTGGTTACGTGTTATCACATGGCCAAATGGCGATGCTAATGCAACCGTTCGAATTTTTGATTATTGGTGGAGCCGCATTTGGCGCATTTGTTATTGCCAGTCCCCGCTCATTGATTATAACAATAATTAAACATATTCCCGAGCTTCTAAGTGGTTCAAAATATAATAAAAATAGCTATTTAGATCTACTCGGATTGTTGTTTGTATTATTTGCTAAAGCCAAAACAGAGGGACTACTATCCTTAGAAGGGGACGTAGACAACCCCGAAGATAGCAAAACATTTCAACGTTTTCCCTCAGTATTAAAAGAAAAACGCGCCTTAGAATTTATTACCGATTATATGCGTTTAATCGTCAATGGCTCGATGAATTTACATGAACTTGAAAATCTCATGGATGTTGAATTGGATAGCCATGAAGAAGAAGCCGAACAAGTCAGCTCGGCTATCACTCACGTAGCCGATGGCTTACCCGGTTTTGGTATCGTTGCTGCAGTATTAGGAGTGGTGATTACCATGGCTTCATTAAATGAACCACCCGAGGTTTTAGGTATGCATATTGGTGCCGCCTTGGTTGGTACTTTTCTGGGAATCTTATTGGCCTACGGCTTTGTCGGCCCGATGGGTAAATCTTTAGAATATAAAGAAAAAGAAGAACAACGTTTTTTAGAATGTATAAAAATTTGTTTAATTGCTTATTTAAGCGGCTATTCACCCAAAATTACTGTTGAATTTGGTCGCAAGGCCATTTTTACCGATGTACGCCCCAGCTTTTTTGAACTAGAAGATCACGTTAGAAGTATTAAAAAGTAAAGTAACACTATTTTATAAATAATGATGTTTAAAAAATAAAGAGACATGGCAGAACCCACTCCTATTGTTATAAAAAAAATCACCAAGCGCAAACATGCAGGTCATCACGGTGGTTCCTGGAAAGTTGCCTATGCCGATTTTGTAACCGCCATGATGGCCTTTTTCTTACTGATGTGGTTGCTCAATTCCACCTCTGAAGAACAAAAACAACAACTCAGTGAATATTTTGAAGATCCGATTTTATTTGTGGAGAATAAAAAAGCCGGAGGAGGTCCCAGCATAATCGACTTCGGCGGCTTAATTCGAACCTCAGCAAACTCGAATCAAGAACAATTGGTTGATGATATTCCGAAAAAAGATGATGACGAATCCTCTGAAGCCAATGAAGTCGAAAAATTAATTTCACTTAAATATGATATCGATAAGGCCATTTCGGATAGTCTGGTGTTAAGTGACTTTCAAGAACAATTAAAACTCGATATCACCCCGGAAGGTTTGCGCATCCAAATTATTGATAAAGAAAACAAATCCATGTTCAATATTGGTAGTGCTTATTTAACTGATTATGCCTACTTAATTCTAGAAGAACTCAGCGAGTTATTAATTAAGGTCCCTAATCGAATTAGTATTTCCGGACATACCGATGCCACACCATATGCCGATAGCTATTCAAATTATAGTAACTGGGAACTCTCGACGGATCGCGCCAATTCAGCCAGACGAGCTTTTTTAGAGGCTGGAATGCCAGAAGAAAAAATTGGTCGCGTAGTGGGCTTAGCTTCTTCGGTACCACTCGATGCAGAAGATCCATTTAGCCATATTAACCGGCGAATCAGTGTGATGGTATTGAACAAAAAAACATCTCAATCTATTGGACTCGAACCGGCAGAAGAAGCACAAACTAAAAACAAGAAAGTAGAAGAAGACATGATTGATGAAGAAACACCAGAACCACTTCCAACTGACGTGTTTCTTCCTTTTTAAAAATAGCCAGGGGTCGGAGTCAAATAAGGTAGCAATAATCACCTCACACTTATCTCAATGAGTAATACCTGAATTAAACCCGATACTCCACAGGTATTTGACTCCGACCCCGTAAGTATTAACCTAGAAAACGCAGTTGCCATCTACTGCGCCCCCCTTAAGCACTAAATCTTAAGGATTTTCTGGAACATTTTGGATTCACCAGTAGGGTGACTACAAGAAAAACCAAAATAACCCATAAAATCCTTAATCTTCAGCACTTAAGTGAGCCTCGCTACGAAGTCAACTGCGTTTTCTAGGATTAATGTAATTTCTTCATACCATTCTTTTGACAAAGAAACTATATTAACTTTAAATTCTGATTCTAATTTCTCTAAGAAGGTTTCACACTCCATTGCATCACTAAGGGGAGTTTTACCCCCATATATTGCTCTGTACACTTTTATTATTTCATCAGATGGTTCAAATTTTAGTCTTTCGGAACCATCAAAAGCCATTCCATCAACAAAGCACTCCAAAAATGCTCTAATTTCTTCTTTTGACCTATGTCCACTTGATTTTTTGTTTATAAAATTCCTTTTGCAGAAGCTTCTTCAAGCCATTCTGGATATTCATTTAACAAGCTCCCATATAGAGACGGATCATCAATTGATGAAATATCATTGACATGCATAAAACCGGCATTATCCAAGAAACGATTAGGCAGTTCATCTAATTTTTTTAAATACGGGAATGTTTCTTTTCCTATTCCTACAAATTGAAAAAATATTGACTCTTTAGAAAGATTGGTTATCAATTCTGTAGATTCTTTTTTATCACTATTGTTACCATCCGTGATAAAAATAACAAACACTGGATCGGATTGATTGCCTTTATATTTATCATTGATGAGCTTCAATGCTGTCGCATACTTAGTGGCTTCTATTATTCTATAGTTAGTCATTATTTCTCTATCAACATAACCATCTAAATCATCTAAAGAAACGCTAGGTAATTGATAAGCTCGTGTACCAAAAAGCATCATGTCAATGCACCCATCATCATCAAAATTGAGTGCTAGTCCGAGTATCCGTTCAATCAGCTCTTGAATAACACCTTCTTTAAATAGACGATTCATTGATTTAGAAATATCCAAAACTAAAACAACTTGAGACTTAATATCTTTAAGACCTTTTTTTTCTATTTCTATTTTGGCTTTTTTACTCAGATCAATTACATTTTTTCTTAATTCAATAGACATAAAATTTCCTTGTTATGTATTTTTAAAAAATGCTTCATTTGGATGCTAATTTACCTAGATACCCATCCAATGATATTAGCTCACTTTATTGGTGGAAACCAGTCTGATCATGGCATTCCCTACGCTGAAGAAGATTATTTCGAATTAGCTGACTGGACCGGGCGAGAAACCCAAACTCCTAGTTCATTAATGAAAAAAGAACCTTTTGTCGTTATTGTTTTTGGATTCCCTGGTTTTCCGTACTTATCATTTAGTAATTTAAACTCTCTTTGCTCAAAATCACTCCAGCTACTCGAAGCTGCAAAATGCCACAATTTATAACGATATCCATAGAGAGCATAGAGGACACCTATGACAATAATAAAAACAAGAGTATTAGTTTGAGTTCTCATACCCGACAATGTAAATAGCTACCCAGCTTTGCTGTTTCTAACGTTGCGCGTAACCTTATTGCAAAGCCGGAACGAAGTGGAGGGTTTGCAAGTCAGCGTTTACGCCATTGTTAGCTGTATTCTCTTTCTCTACCTTCTCGAATTGTGTCAACAATCTCAGAAGATGATAATTTAAGATCAACACCTTTTATATCGAGTGGTGATTTTTTTGGTGCTGCTGGTTTGATATAAAAAGATTCCCCATCTCTTTTTTTTACACATACAATACCTTCTTTTTTTGCTTCATCTAATATTGATGCAAAATGTTGTCGTGCTTCTGTAAAACTAAATTCTTTCATATCTATACCTCCAAGATGGAAATGCTTGCTTTTTTTGCTGCATCCATGAGCCCTCGATCAAGCGTAAGTAGAGAAGTGCTTGTATGCTGTGCGCATTGGATAAGATAAGCATCGTAAGCATATATGTTAAGGTTAGAAGATAGCTCAATAGCTTGCGTAAGAGAAACATCAATAAATTTAATAGGAATTTCCTTATAGGCATCCAGTGCAAGCCTAGCTGATTCAATACCTATTTTTTGTCTTTTGAACATTGCAGAAAATGCGTTGCCAATCTCCCAATGGACAGACATTGGTGCATAAAGAGAATAACCATTTGTTATTTCAATAATTTTACTTTTCGATTCTTCATTACCAATCACAGATATTAGTGCCGATGTGTCAATTGTTAGATACATTTATATTCCTAATGATGTACATATGTACATTTTAGACCGTATCTCTAGTTATGTACAGTTGCGCATTTTATTTCTAGTTTAGTGTGTGCACACTCCATTTTTTACGTTAATATTTTGCTTTGCTGACCGTCATTTTTTACGCTAACAAGTTGTTGACTAGTTTTCGTATAATTATGCATTAACTAGGGTTATTGCTCAAGAATGAAGTTTTCAGCCTACAATTCCTTTCTAGGTAACATTAAATTATGAGGGTTAAACAGTTTTTGGATAAAGTCTATGCAAAATTTACGGGTTAATTTTCAAAACAGCTATTAACCATAATTTTATATTAGCATATGATAGATGAATCGCTGCAAGGGGACGAGCCTGTGTGAAGACTCAAATTGGTTGTAGGCTAGAACATATAGGCTCATTTTAGCACTAACACATTTGTTTTTTTTTCATTTGGAAATGAGTATACCCTTCTACCTTTTAGCCTAAATTGAAAAAGGTGTCTAAGTAATCCTGTCAGCAGTTTGTACTACCCTCTGATGCTACTGGCTTCAACAACTCGAACGGAAGCATTTATATTCTCAAAGCGTTCCACCACTATTATTGTTGTTTTTTTATGAACAATATTTTCATTTTACCACTGTTTATTCTTTTATTGGCAAGATTAATAATACATTCAACACAGATATAAAAGCACTCTGAAGCAAAAAATGGTGAACATTATGAATACACAAGCTAATCCAACTCGATTCATACCCGCGATGGAGACATCGGAAGGTGCTGGCGTTATGGTACAACGCACAATCGGTATCCCCGGTTTACGAAACTATGATCCATTTATATTGTTGGATCAAATCAGTAGCGAGAACCCTGATGACTATATGGCGGGTTTCCCACAACATCCTCATCGTGGTTTTAATACCTTTACCTATATGATTGATGGTGATATGGAACACCAGGATAGTATGGGCAATACCGGTAACCTTGGTCCAGGCGGTGCCCAATGGATGAAAGCGGCCAGTGGAGTTATCCATTCAGAAATGCCAAAACAGGAAAATGGTTTGATGAGGGGATTCCAGCTGTGGATCAACCTACCATCAGCAAACAAGATGGATGCACCGGAATATCAGGAATATAAGTCAAATGCATTCTCAGTTGTTGAAACATCTGACTACAGAGTTAAAGTAATTATCGGTCATTTGGGTGATATAAACTCACCTATCGTTGATGACATTACCAATGTGTCGTATTTTGACGTGCAAGTCAATGCGGGGAAAAGTTTTCAGCATAAACTGCCGGTAGAGAACAATAGCCTCCTATATCTCTTTGAAGGCAACGGTCAGTTCAATGGCAAGAACGTGCCGCTAAATACGCTTTTAGTTCTGGGTAAACAAGATAAAGTATCTGATTTTGTTGCTGGCAAGCATGATGCGCGCTTTTTGCTAATCAGCGGTAAACCAATCCACGAACCCATTGTTCAATATGGTCCATTTGTGATGAACTCAAAAGAAGAGATCGATCAAGCAATAAGTGATTATCAATCGAATAATTTCGATCGATTTTTATCCAAAACTTAGCCTTTGCAAAGACTACCTTTTGAACATCCCATCTTGTGAGTCCATTTGCAAAAGGCTGGTCCCGAGCATTGCAGGAGCAATTGCACGGGCACTGAGGTAAAATTTATACACACCGAACAGCAATGTTGGGTAAGAGCTTTAAAGCATTAATTGCGATTTATACAATTTAAATCATCAAAAGCCACTTTTAAACGTTCAACCATAGCGGTTTCACCTGCTCTTAACCAAGCCCGTGGGTCATAGTATTTTTTATTCGGCTTATCATCACCATCTGGATTACCGATTTGTCCCTGTAAATAATCCCGATTTTGTTGTTCATATCCACGAATACCGTCCCAAGTAGCCCATTGGGTATCCGTATCAATATTCATCTTAATTACACCATAGGAAATTGCTTCACGAATATCACTTCGATCCGAACCTGAACCACCATGGAAAACAAAACTTAATGGACGTGTTTCCGTTGCAAATTTGTCTTGGATAAACTCTTGAGAATTGTGCAAAATTTCCGGTGCTAATTTTACATTTCCGGGCTTATACACACCATGCACATTACCAAAAGAAGCAGCTACAGTAAATTTATCACTGATTTTGCTTAAGCGTTCATAGGCTTCAGCAACATCTTCCGGTTGAGTATATAAAGAGGCATTATCCACACTGGTATTATCTACCCCATCTTCCTCACCACCAGTAACGCCCAATTCAATTTCCAAGGTCATACCTATGGCACTCATGCGTTTTAAATAAGCTTCACAAGTGGCAATATTATCTTCTAAAGGCTCTGCGGAAAGATCCAACATATGCGAACTATATAAGGACTTTCCATGCTGTTCATAATAGGCTTCCCCCGCTTCCAACATACCATCGACCCAAGGCAGTAGTTTACGCGCCGCATGATCGGTATGTAAAATCACCACCACACCGTAGGCTTCCGCCATCATGTGTACATGCCGCGCTGCTGATACGGCACCTAGAACCATGGCCTGCTCAGAGGGGCAGCTTTTTCCGGCAAAGAAACCAGCACCACCGCTAGAGAGTTGAATAATAACAGGAGACTTGACCGAAGCGGCTGCTTCTAATACGGCATTAATCGAATTGGTTCCGACGACATTAACCGCCGGAATGGCATAATTATTTTGTTTGGCTAAAGCGAAAACCTTTTGTACATCATCACCCGTAACCACCCCAGCTTTTACCACATCTAATACACCAGTCATTTTGTCTCCCTCACTATAATCAAACTAATATAATCAAAACATAATTTTTATGATCTAGAGAGTATAGTCTACTTTTAAGACAATAAGATTAAGTATTAAAATGCCTTATAGTGTGAATTATATTATTTAAAGGTATACGTTCCAGTATCGGAACCGCTACTACCATTTATCACATTCCCACTGGAATTGATGGGGAATATTCTTGCTTCAACAATCGAGCCGGGTAAATCAGGGATCATTAAAGGAACGATCACCAAATCTTGCCAAATAGTATATTGAGAAGGTGAAAATAAGATGGTTTTATTAGTAAACTCAGGATCCGCTGGATTAGTCTCTGCAAAATTAGGTGACGGAAAAGTATATTCCAATAAATAACCTGCGGCATTGGGGTAAGCCAACCAGGACAAGGTATTTTCTTTACCGCCATAAAGAAAATCACCGTCAATGGGTAATACCCAATTACTCCGCTGGACTTGTCCACTTAAGCTCAGCTCTTGTCCGGCACTAAGCGTTTTTGTAGAACCATCCCGGCCAGTAACTTCCACACTTCCGGAAGTCACACTAATCGTCATATTGCCATCAAACCCAGTCTGAGAATACTGCACATTAAACGCCGCATCGGAACCATTAGCACGTTGAGTTAATTGAGTACCAGCAATAAGGATATCCGCAATGGGAGTAGATACCAAGTAATCACGGGCAGCCACCGGAACGATGAGATCCAACGTGCCCCGTAAAAGAGTGGTTTTTTTACTTGTTTTTGCATCGACGACTTGCTTTGGATGTTGGGTAACTAAAGTATTTGGTTTAATCGTTACCTTAGTATCATCTTCGTCCACCAAAGAAATTTCATCGTCATCATCGGTCACGATACTATTGGCTACAGGTACTGAAGTATGAGTCGTATCAACCGTAATAGAAGTAGCGATGATTGCATCACCTTTATCATCACTTACGGTCAATACATCGGAATTATCGTCGTCATCATCATCATCAGATATTCCATCGACGGTAGAACCATAAAACAAATCATCAGAGTAACCAACCTGGTAAATTCCTCTTGGAAAGTCCTCACCAATATCGGTTACCTCACCATCAAGTACAATACGAGTAATTAGGTTAGAATTAGAAATATAACCCACAAATTCACTATTGGCGGTATTTTGGTGTGTTGCTAATAAAGTAGAACCATTATAAAAATGAGTCAGTGCATGGGTATTCCAATTACGCTCTATACCAACCCGCCGTTGAGGAGTTGAAAAGTTAATTTCATATAGGGATTGACCATCCGTGGTATTGCCTTCGCGAACTCCAGCAATTTGATGATTTTCATCCTCACATGAGGCACTAAAAGGCGAGGCTTGACTACATATGATATTCACTCCAGTATCAATAGGATTATTATTTTGAAAGGCACGATCTTCGGTGGTTTTAAAAGTTAATCCGTCGATCTCGGTGGTTAGATTTGTTTTTGCATCGAAGTCTTCAAAATCAACAAAGGAATCACCAAGTCGGCGATGGAAGTCTTCAAACTGAGTACGCGCAGAAGTACCAAAAATGAGTTCAGCATTGACCGTTGTGTTAATAAAAAGGCCTCCAATAACGCCAATTAAAAGCATACGTTTACGATTAACAGCTGAATTCATTTTACAATCCTTAATATTGTTAAAGGGCAGGATGTTCTTCCATATCCATGTCCAAATTATCTAATAAAGTGCTCAATGTTTTCTCATGGCGTTTTTCTTCTTCCAATAACTTGGCACAAAACATTTTTAGTTCCTGGTCGGGTAAATGTTCAATTAAACCGCTATAGGTTTGCACCGCCTTTTGCTCAAAAGCAACCGCCATTTCTAAAACATCACGTAAACCACTATTTTTAATACTTCGCAACTCTTCCAAGCTAATATTCGCTTTAACAGAATCGCTAAGTTCTTCATAGTATCCTTGGATATCATATTCAGATAAGGCACTATTTTTAGAAAATATTTTAATTAAATCCTGACAATGACCATCTTCGATATCAACTAATTCAAGAAACACCATACGGGCTTCATCATCATTGGTCATCTCAGCAGCTTGGTCATAAAAAGCACTGGCATTAACTTCATGTTCAATGGCTTTTTTAACTAAATCAGATACAGTTTTCATAACTACCCCCAAAATCAATTGAATTATTTTTTTACTATATCCAAAGTCTAGCAAAAAAACAAAGACTATATACCCCCAAATACCCCAAAAATAAAGACTGTTTAAAATAGCAGAACAATGCGTTCATTTGAAAATAAGCCGTTCAAGCCCTATACTACACCTATTAAAACAGCTCATCACTATTGATTCTCTTATCATTCCAACGCCAAACGGTTTTACATGCCTACCATTATTGAAATCCAGTCACTGGTTAAACAATATCCTAATTTAACTGCTGTAAAAGGTATTGATTTAGAAATAGAAAAGGGTTGCTGTTTTGGCCTCTTAGGCCCCAATGGTGCCGGTAAAACAACTACCATGGAAATGATGGAAGGCATTACTCCTGCTAGCAGTGGAAAAATTTTATATAAAGGCCAGCCACTAGGTCATCAATTTAAAGAAGAATGTGGTATTCAATTCCAACATACCGCTTTGCAGGAATTTTTAAGTGTAAAAGAAACCTTGAATTTTTTTCATGGCTTATATCCCACTCCCATGGCATTGGATGAAGTTATTGAAACCTGTGCCTTAGAGTCATTTATTGACAATGACAATCGGAAACTATCGGGCGGTCAACGCCAACGCTTATTATTGGGTATTGCACTGATTAATAACCCCAGCATTGTGTTTTTAGATGAACCGACTACCGGTTTAGATCCACAGGCTCGACATAACTTTTGGGATTTAATTCGTTCCATTCAAGCGCGCCAGACAACCATAATACTCTCCACTCACTATATGGAAGAAGCTGCAGAATTATGTGATGAAATAGCCATTATGGATCACGGTAAAATTATTGCTCAAGGTCCCCCCAAAACCCTATTACATGAATACTTTGATACTCGCTTAGTTAAAGTACCCGAAGCAGATGTCTCCGTTTCCTTGGACGAACTGGGGATGGATGCCATTCGTTATCAAGGCTGGATTGAAATCTCCACCAATAATGTCAGTGACACTTTAAGACAATTGCTTAAGTTGGATATTAATTTAAACAATTTACACATTCGCCAACATAATCTGGAAGATCTCTTTTTACACCTGACAGGCAAGGAGTTGCGCGTATGAAACGTTTTTTAGCCATGTTACATGCCCGCAATTTAGAGTTTGTCCGAGATCGGGCCGCTCTGGGATGGAATATCATATTTCCCATTTTATTAGTGGTGGGTTTTGCGATGATTTTTTCCAATGAAAATCGTGAACTCTATAAGGTAGGTGTAATAGGTGAAGGAGAACATCCCTTTTTAAACAGTCGTTATATTCAATTTATTCCAGAAAAAGATAAAGCCAGCGCCATAACAAAAATTGAACGACACCAAGTTGATTTGCTATTTTCTCATAATGAACAACACTATTGGATCAATTCCACCTCACCAAACGGTTATATTGTAGAAAAAATTCTAATCGCCAGTGACGGCCCCAAATTATCAAAAGGAACTGTTAGTGGCAAAGAGTTACGCTATATCGATTGGGTCGTGCCGGGGATCTTAGGTATGAATATGATGTTTAGTGCCCTATTCGGTATTGGTTTTGTATTGGTCCGTTACCGAAAAAATGGCGTGTTAAAACGTCTTAAAGGCACACCTTTAAGCATTACCGAGTTTATTCTGGCGCAAATTTTCTCTCGCTTAACCCTAATTGTCAGTGTTTCTATTTTAGTTTATGTCAGCTGTGATTTAGTTCTGGACTTTGCCATGCATGGTTCCTACTTGCTCCTTTTAATTGTTCTGATCTTAGGAGCCCTTTCACTTATCTCAATGGGTTTATTAGTTGCAGCACGTTTTCATAGTGATGAATTAGCGGGTGGCTTGGTAAACTTTATGTCCTGGCCCATGATGTTATTATCCGGTGTGTGGTTTTCCTTAGAAGGGGCACCAGATTGGATTAAATTTTCTGCAGATCTTTTGCCTTTAACACATGTGGTTGATGCAGCACGTTCGATTATGTTGGATGGTGCCGGTATTTGGGATGTAGGCCATCATTTAATTATTTTGATACTAATGACTTTGGTCTTTTTATTTATAGGAGTTAAGACCTTTCGTTGGGATTAATAAGTCAAAGTACAAGTTTGAATTATATTAACTCCAAGATTCAAACCATCTTAATTAACTGAATAATTTTGCTAAATGGCGGAGGTACATTATCTTCAGTAATCCAAGAGATTAAAAATGGATCGGGTTGTTTGAGGAGTTGTATAAAGTCATTTTGTTCAATTGCTGATAAATGATCAAATTGCTGATCCAAAAAATTCTCCAGCAACATATCTAATTCCAACATGCCACGTCGACATTGCCAGCGTAACCGTTCTTTGTCATACCCCTTATTTTCAATGCTCATAACATTCGTTTGACCATTAATTCTTTAATTTGGCCGATCGCTTTAGTAGGGTTAAGTTTTTTCGGGCAGGCTTCGACACAATTCATAATGCTATGGCAGCGAAATAATTTATACGGTCCCTTTAAATTATCCAAACGCCTCTGCTGATCTTTATCCCGACTATCAGCTAAAAAACGACAAGCACTTAATAAAGCTTGCGGCCCCATAAATTTGTCTGGGTTCCACCAATAAGAAGGGCAAGAGGCGGTACAACAACCACATAAAATGCACTCATATAAACCATCTAATTTGTCTCGCTCTTCCGGGGTTTGTAATAATTCCTGTTTGGGCAGCTCTTGTTCGGATGAAGTATCTTCCGGAATTAACCAGGGTTCAACCATTTTATACTGTTCATAAACTTGCTCCATATCCACAACTAAGTCGCGGATCACCGGGCGTCCTGGTAAGGGGCGAATCTGGACCGGTTCGGTTAAAGTGGCAATAGGCGTGATACAAGCCAAGCGATTAATACCGTTCACATTCACCCCATCAGAGCCACAGACACCTTCGCCACAGGAATGTCTAAAAGTAAAAGTCTCGTCCTGTTCTTGAATCGCCAGGAAAACCTCTCGCAACATCATGCCACGAATAATTTCCACTTCAAATAAATCCGTATAGGGCTTTTTATCTTTATCCGGATTATAGCGATAAACATTAAATTTCATCAGTACACCCTTTCCATAGGTGGGAAACGCTTTACACTCAAAGGCTGTTCCCTAACCGGCTTATAACAGACCTGATTATCCCGTTGATAGTACAAGGTATGTTTCATCCAATTTTGATCATCTCGTTTCGGAAAATCTGGGCGCGAATGGGCTCCACGACTTTCTTTACGTTGTAGGGCCGAATGGGCAATGGATAGACCTAAATCAATGAGATTTTCAGTTTCCAGCGCAATAATTCGAGTCGTATTAAAAGTACGGCTATGATCTTTTAAGCGAGCCATTTGCATTTGTTCTTGTACCTGAGCTATTTTTTCCAGCCCTTCGCGCATTAAATCTTCGGTACGGAATACACCGGCATGAACTTCCATCAGGTGTTGAAATTCTTTACGCAAGGCTTTTACCGACGGCCCTTTACCCGGTTGTTCCCAACGCTCTAACTTAGCCATGGCTTGTTTAACTGAATTTTCATCAGTGTGAGCATGTTGTGGATTTTTTTGCACATAATCGATAATGTCTTGCCCGGCAGCCCGGCCGAATACCAAAATATCCAACAAAGAATTTCCACCTAATCGATTGGCACCATGGACCGAAGCACAAGCACATTCACCGGCAGCATATAAACCGGGAACAATACTGTCTTGCCCTTCACTATCCTGCTTAATAACCCGCGCAGATAAATCTGTTGGTATTCCCCCCATAATATAATGCGCCGTTGGAAAAACCGGTATTGGTTCTTTAGCCGGATCAACACCGCAGAAGATTTTGCTAATTTCCCGAATCCCCGGTAGCAGTTTTGCCACTACTGAAACACCGAGATGATCGACCCGCAATTTGACATGATCGCCATGCGGTGGATAACCTTTGCCTTGATTAATCTCAGTAATAATAGCCCGTGCGACAATATCCCGACTGGCCAAATCTTTGGCAATAGGCGCATAACGTTCCATAAAACGTTCGCCATTTTTATTAATTAAAAAGCCTCCTTCACCGCGCACCGCTTCGGTGATTAACATACCTTTACCGGCAATTCCGGTGGGATGAAATTGAAAAAATTCCATATCCTGCAGGGGAATACCCGCACGTAAGGCCATGGCCATGCCATCCCCTGTATTAATATGGGCATTGGTCGTGGTGCTATAGACCTGACCACAGCCGCCAGTTGCAATCAAAGTCGTTTTGGCTTCAATTAATAAGGGTTCTCCCGTGGCAATATCTAATATTAAAGCCCCTTGAAAAACGCCCTCCTCATCTTTGATTAAATCTATCGCAAAGTATTCATCAAAAAAATGAGTCTTGACCCGTAAGTTTTGCTGATAAAGAGAATGTAAAATAGCATGACCGGTTCGGTCTGCCGCTGCACAGGTTCGAGAAGCCTGAGCAGCACCGAAATTATAACTTTGGCCACCGAAAGGACGTTGATAAATTTTGCCATTCGGTAAGCGAGAGAATGGTACACCGGCATGTTCTAATTCATATAAAGTCGGTACGGCTTCCCGACACATAAATTCAATCGCATCCTGATCCCCCAGATAATCAGCCCCTTTAACCGTATCAAACATATGCCAGAGCCATTTATCCTCTTGCATATTCCCCAAGGCGGCATTCACTCCACCTTGTGCCGCCACCGTATGAGAGCGAGTGGGAAAGACTTTGGAAACCACCGCCACACTGAGCTTGGCAGAACTGAGCTGTAACGCAGCATTTAAGCCGGCACCACCAGCGCCTAAAATTAAAGTATCAAATTGTTGTCGTTTAAGATTCGAATATGCCATTAAAAAAATACCTGAACCGCCCAAATGGCGCAGCCCATTAGAAACACCGCCAAGGCATACAATAAAATATTTTGCAGCCGTTGCGATTTAATATAATCAAAAATTACATCCCTCATTCCAACCCAGGCATGTAATAACAAGAGTGCAAAAAAACTGCTAAATAATATTTGATTTACTAACGAGTCTGACCAGGATTGCCAATCATTAAAATTTTGTGGGGGAGAAAATAAAAAATAGGCCAATAGATAGAGAAAAAACAAGGCGATAAAAACAGCACTTAAGCGTTGAATTATCCAGCTTTTTAGACCATCGATAAGGAAGTTCATCGCAATACCCCCCAACTCAAGCCTAATGCAATAAGGGGGGATGTATATAAAACCAGCCGAGCAATAAAACCATAAGCGGGTCGATACAAGCCGATTTTTAAATCAATTAGTAAAAATCGTATACCGGCCATAAAATGATGAGTAAATCCCCAACAGACTATATAAAAGAGTAATTGCACCAGAGATGAATCAAAAAATTGGCTGATTTTTTGATAACCTGCTGGTCCTGATAAAGATACTTGTAGCAGATAGAGAACAGCCGGGAGCAGCAATACCATCAATACACCGCTAATACGATGGATAATCGACATAATGGCTGCTTTAGGGAGCTTAATTTCAGATAAATCTAAATATACCGGGCGTTGTGATTGATTAGGCATTTTATTTGATCAACTAATAATTTAACCTTAGATTATAGGCCAGTGATATAAGAATTACGAATGACTATCTATAATCCTAAAAAACTGAACACTCCCACACCAACATTTCTTCTTCCATCAACTGCGCTCAGTAATATTCGAACCACATGATAGGAATGTATTCGGCTGAGATACTTGCTTAGTCATACTCAATATCCTACTTTATAAGAAACAACTATGAGTGCTTTTACATCGAGAACCGGACACCTCTTGTACTGATATTAAACTACGCACGGCAAAAAAAATTGAAGAAATTGACCAAAAGATTGGCGAGCTTCAGCGCTTTCGTGAACCTAAATTAATCAGTCGAGATCAAATACCGAACCACAAGTATGATATCATAAGTACGCTCAATGAAATTGCCAGGGCCGTATTCATTTTTATATCAATTCAAACACAAATTTAATGAAAACATTTTTACACGTTGGTTGCGGTAACAACACGAAAGAAGCTGCCGGAGCAGGCTTTCAAAATGATAATTGGAAGGAAATTCGTTTTGATATTAACCCGGATGTTAAACCTGATATTCTCGGTACCATGACCGATATGTCAGCAGTCGCCGATAACAGCATCGATGCCATCTTCTCTTCACATAATATTGAACATCTCTATCCGCATGAAGTGCCCCTAGCCTTGGCCGAATTTAAACGTATATTAAACGATGACGGCTTCGCCTTGATTACCTGTCCAGATTTGCAATCAGTAGCTCGTTTAGTTGCCGAAGATAAACTGACCGATCCGGCATATCATTCTCCCGCTGGTCCCATTACACCACTGGATATGCTATACGGCTTACGTTCATCGATGGCCAATGGCAATTTATTTATGGCTCACCGATGCGGGTTTACAAAACAAGTGTTAGGAGAAACCATTCATCAATGTGGCTTTAACCAAGTTATAGTTCGACAATACGAACAATCCTTTGCACTTTGGGCCTTAGCTTTAGTATCTCCTTTAAATGATGCAGAGCTAAAGGCCACAGCACAACGTTATTTCCCGCGAAAGCGACGATAATATTTTTTTGCACTTGCAAACTATTGCTTGTCGTGTTATTCCGCTATTACTTTATACTCTGCCTGAGTCAGATTACCCGCTTCCGCCAATTCTCGGCGATTGAGAATCACCAAAATATCATAATCACTAACATAACCATGAGCGGGATCATTAACCCATTTTCCGGTAGCATGGCTGCCAAAAAGAATAATTTTTAAAATATGGCTTATTAAGCAACCTTCTGTATAGAGTTTAAATCAATATTTTTCCTAGCCTCTTCCAAATCATGGTCAGCTTGTAAGCCTATCCAAAATTTTTCGGAAGTACCAAAAAATGCCGCTAATCTTACTGCCGTATCAGCTGTTATTGATCGTTTACCATGAACAATTTCATTTATCCGACGAGGTGGCACATGGACTGCTTTGGCTATAGCATTTTGACTAATCCCCATTGGTTTTAGAAATTCTTCCATAAGAATTTCTCCCGGATGTATATTGTCTAAAGTTGTCATATTTTTCCTCCTGGTACTAATTTCTTTCTTATACATTCATTGTTTAATGATAATCAACTATCTCAGCATTCACGACATCTCCATCCAACCAATCAAAACAAATACGATATTGGTTATTGATTCTGATGCTGTGTTGTCCTTTTCTATTTCCGGCTAATGCTTCCAACCTATTTGCAGGTGGAATACGTAAATCATTTAAATTCTTGGCATTATTTAACATTCTTAATTTTCGCCGCGCTGTATTTTGAATATCTGCAGAATTAGGTCAGTGTCCGCTTTACGGCATCTTTCCATCCGATATAAAGCTTATCCCGACTTGAATCATCCATCTGCCCTTCAAAGCGGTTTTCTAAAGCCCAATTTTTAGCAAATCCTTTTTGATCGGGATAAAAACCAGCGTGCATTCCCGCCAGCCAAGCCACACCCAAAGCGGTGGTTTCAAGAATTTGCGGTCGGTCTACCGAAGTACCTAAAATATCGGCTAAAAATTGAATGGTCCAATTATTGGCAGACATGCCGCCATCCACTCTTAGGATATTATTACCTAGCTCTGCACTTTTAGGGCAATCCGCATACATGGCTTCTAATAAATCACGCGTTTGATACACCACACTTTCTAAAGCCGCTTTGGCAAATTCAGCGGGACCACTATTACGGGTTAGGCCATATATGGCACCACGGCATTCGGCATCCCAATAGGGTGCACCTAGACCGGTAAATGCAGGCACTAGATAGAGTCGCTGCTCGGGATCAGCAGCTTCGGCTAAGGCTTGTGTTTCACTGGCTTCACGAATAATTTTTAATCCATCCCGCAACCATTGCACTACCGCTCCGGCGATAAAAATGGAGCCTTCTAAGGCGTAGGTGGGTTGGCCATTGAGTTGATAGGCGATTGTACTTAATAGTCGATTTTTGGAGTAAATAAGGTTTTGGCCGGTATTGAGTAAGGCAAAACATCCCGTGCCATAGGTGGATTTTAACATACCAGGCTCAAAGCAGGCTTGTCCGACAGTGGCTGCTTGTTGGTCGCCTGCTACGCCATAGATAGGAATTTCTCGTCCGAATAGGTCACTTCGCGTGGTGCCAAAATCAGCAGCGCAGTCTTTTACTTCGGGTAAGAGACTCATTGGGATATCTAATAAAGTACAAATATCCTTATCCCATTCACCCTTCTGAATATTGTATAACATGGTTCTGGCCGCATTGGTGGCATCCGTGGCATGGTTTTTACCGCCGGTTAGATTCCAAATTAAATAGCAATCGACTGTGCCAAAAAGTAATTTCCCCTCATTGGCTTTTTGTCGTGCTCCCTCGACATTATCTAAAATCCATTTGAGTTTGGTACCGGAGAAATAAGGGTCAAATAAGAGTCCAGTGCGTTCGGTTAATAAGGCCTCATGGCCATCCGTCTTGAGTTGTGCACAATATTCGGCAGTGCGGCGATCTTGCCAGACAATAGCATTGTATATTGGTTCGCCCGTTTCTTTATCCCAGACTAGCGTGGTTTCGCGTTGATTAGTAATACCGATGGCGACAATATCGGCCGCTTTGGCATTGCCGCGTTCAATCGCTCCGCGACATGTGGCGGCAACAGTTGACCAAATATCTGCCGGATCATGTTCTACCCAGCCAGATTTAGGAAAGTGCTGGGTGAATTCTTCTTGAGCAGTGGCCGTTATTTGCATATTTTGGTCAAATAAAATGGCCCGACTGGAGGTTGTGCCTTGATCAATTGCCAAAATATAGTTCATCATTGCCACCGTTTTAATGTGTTGTGTTGTGTTGTGTTGTTTTATTATATCCAATTAACGTCATCCCCGAGGGTGTTATCGGGGATCCATAAACTTGTGGATTCCCGACAAAGCTTGTCTCAGTGCGTTCTAAGCAGGGACACTTCGGGAATGACGACTTTTTTAAGGTAAATTTACTTCTTATTTACTCCAAGATTTAATCAGCTCTTCATAACTAATCGTCATTGCCTTAGGTTTCTCATTAGCTAATTTAGCCTTTGGAGAACCGGGTTGCTTTAACCAATAGTCAGCACCTTTTTCTTTATTGAGTTTAGGTCCAATATCTCCTTGAATGCCAGCCCGTTGAATTCGTTTAAGGACTTTTTCTTGCGCAGCACATAACGAATCCAATGCGGCTTGAGCAGTTTTTGCACCCGATGAGGCATCGCCAATATTCTGCCACCAAAGTTGTGCCAGTTTGGGATAATCCGGTACATTGGTTCCGGTTGGCGACCAACGCACTCTGGCGGGCGAGCGATAAAATTCAATTAATCCACCTAACTTTGGTGCTCTATCGGTAAAGGATTGGTGGTTAATGGAGGATTCCCGAATAAAGGTTAGACCGACGTGAGATTTTTTCAAATCAACCGTTTTAGAGGTTACAAATTGGGCATATAACCAAGCCGCTTTGGCTCGTTTAACCGGTGTTGATTTCATCAGTGTCCAAGACCCGGCATCCTGATAACCGACCTTGGTTCCTTCGGTCCAATAAGCCCCATGAGGAGAAGGAGCCATACGCCATTTGGGTGTTCCATCGGCATTCATTACGGGAATATTGTCTTTGACCATATCGGCAGTAAAGGCTGTATACCAGAACATTTGCTGAGCGATAGCACCTTGCGCAGGCACCGGACCGGCTTCCGAGAAGACCATACCAGCTGCAGCCGGAGGTGCATATTTACCTAACCAATCCACATATTTTTGTACGGCATAAACCGCTGCAGGACCATTGGTAGCACCACCTCGTGCGACACAAGAACCGGTGGGTTGAGATTTTTCATTAACCCGAATACCCCATTCATCGACTGGAATACCATTGGGTTCACCCTTGTCTCCCATACCAGCCATAGACATCCAGGCATCAGTAAAACGCCATCCCAGGGAGGGATCTTTTTTACCATAGTCCATATGTCCAAAGACTTTTTTACCATCGATTTCACGTCCGGTGAAAAATTCGGCAATATCTTCATAAGCTGACCAGTTGATAGGCACCCCTAAGTCATAGCCATATTTGGCTTTAAAGTCAGCCATATTTTTGGGGTCGGTAAACCAATCATGGCGGAACCAATACAGATTAGCAAATTGCTGATCCGGTAGTTGGTATAATTTTCCATCCGGTCCAGTGGTAAAGTCCGTACCGATAAAATCCGCTAAATCCAACCCAGGATTGGTTACGTCTTTACCTTCACCACTCATCCAATCACTTAAATTTCTCGCTTGTTGATAACGCCAATGGGTACCAATTAAATCGGAGTCATTAATATAGCCATCATAAATATTTTGCCCCGTTTGCATTTGGGTCTGTAGTTTTTCCACGACATCACCTTCACCAATAATATCATGAACCACTTTAATGCCAGTCAACTCATAAAAAGCCTTGGCTAAGGTTTTGCTTTCGTATACGTGAGTACCGATGCCTTCAGATACAACTTTGATCTCCATTCCCTTATAAGGTTTGGCGGCATTGGCAAACCAAGCAATTTCTTTGCTTTGTTCTGCTTTTGACAATACAGAGGGTTGAAATTCTTCCAACCATTTAGCGGTTGCATCAGCATTTACCAAACCGGTAAAACCCATACTTAATCCCACTGCCATCACTGCCGTGGTCAATTTAAATTTATTGTTCATTATTCCTCCGGTGCACACAATTGTTGTATTGAGAGTTATACATTTGAATAATCATGCCTTCTCCCCATAGACATGATCTCATCACTACATTTAGCTTTAGCTTAAACCCAGCGAAATACCGCTGCCGCATAAATAAAGCATACGATTAGCGCTCCATAAATAGGAGAGCCAAAAATCCCTAGCCAGCCCAAACAAATAAATGCCGAACCCAGCAAACTCAAAAAAAGCCGATCTCCCGGCGTGGTTTCTAGGTGTAACACTCCCATTCTGGGAGCTTGAGGAGCTTTTATGCCCCATACCGTCATAACAATTAAGGCACAGGCAATTGAGCCAAAAAATATGGCTGTCGGTATAGTCCAGGCCATCCAAGATAAATTCATTGTCGTTCTCCTAATTCCTAATACTCAGCTATATACTTGACTTTATACACGACCAAGGGCGAAACCTTTGGCAATATGATGGCGTACAAAATAAATCACTAAAGCACCCGGTACGATGGTTAATACCCCAGCGGCTGCGAGTACCCCCCAATCCAAACCAGAAGCCGATACAGTTCGAGTCATAGTGGCGGCAATAGATTTAGCATCCACGGCTGTCAGCGTTCTACTTAGTAATAGTTCCACCCAGGAGAACATAAAACAGAAAAAGGCTGCGACCCCTACACCTGAAGCGATCAAAGGCATAAAGATTTTGTGGAAAAATTTAAAGAAGCTATAACCATCGATATAAGCCGTCTCATCAATTTCTTTCGGCACCCCACGCATAAATCCTTCTAAAATCCAGACCGCTAGAGGTACATTAAATAAAGTATGCGCGAGGGCCACAGCGATATGGGTATCAAATAGACCAACACTGGAATAGAGTTGGAAAAACGGGAGGGCAAATACGGCCGGTGGAGCCATCCGATTGGTCAATAGCCAGAAAAATAAATGTTTGTCCCCCATAAAACTATAGCGGCTAAAAGCATAGGCTGCCGGGAGTGCAACGGTTAAAGAGATAACCGTATTCATCAGCACATAGGTCAAGGAATTTAAATAACCCCAATACCAGGTGGGATCGGTGAAAATAACAATATAATTATCGAAGGTGAGATTATTGGGCCATAAGGAAAAAGTACCTAAAATTTCCTGATTGGTTTTTAAACTCATATTGAATAGCCAATAAATCGGCAGCATTAAAAACACAATATAGGCGGTCATAATCAGCGCCGATTTGCTGATTGGGAAACTTCGTTTCGGGGCAGTTGCAACGTGAGTCATTATTTATGCTCCTGTTTATCAATATTGGTCATTACTGTAAAGAACACCCAGGAGACTAATAAAATCACCAAGAAATATATCAGTGAGAAGGCAGCAGCCGGTCCCAAATCAAATTGTCCAATAGCCATTTTGACGAGATCGATGGATAAAAAGGTGGTTGCATTACCTGGACCGCCCCCGGTGAGCACAAAGGGTTCGGTATAAATCATAAAGCTGTCCATAAAGCGCAATAAAGAGGCAATTAATAACACTCCCATCATTTTCGGCAGTTCAATATAGCGGAAGATTGCCCAGCGACTGGCTTGATCAATTTTGGCCGCCTGGTAATAGGCATCAGGAATGGACTGTAATCCGGCATAACAAAGTAGCACAACCAATGAGGTCCAGTGCCAGACATCCATAACTATAATTGTTGCCCAAGCAGAAAAGGCATCTTGAGTATAGTTATAATCAATCCCTAAAGCCGCCAGAGTATAGCCTAATAGACCAATATCCACCCGACCGAAAATCTGCCAAATAGTACCGACTACATTCCATGGAATAAGCAAGGGTAATGCACAAAGGACTAAACATACCGATGACCAAACACCCTTTTTGGGCATATGTAAGGCAATAAAAATCCCCAGTGGAATTTCAATGCCCATAATAATACCGGTAAATAATATCTGACGTCCCAGAGCGCTATGCATCCGTTCGGAATTCAGAATTTCTTCAAACCATTCTAGTCCGGCCCAAAAAAACACATTATTACCAAAGGTATCTTGTACGGAATAATTAACCACAGTCATTAAGGGAATAATGGCGGAAAAGCCAACTAAAATGAGGACCGGCAGTACCAGAAACCAAGCTTTTTGATTGACGGTTTTATTCATGCGACATCACTCCCCGTTTGATTCAACTTTTTGTTTCTTGATAGATCTTGACTCTCTGGCTGTTGAGCAGATTCATTTTTTCCATCAACAATCCAATCATTGACATATATATTGATCCGTTCTTGATCAAAATTGACATATTGCATATCGACTGATATTTCTACGCCTTCTTTGACAATAATATTCATTTCTTTTCCGGCAAACTCAGCCCGTACAATTCGATGTAAGCCAATGTCTTCGATCCGATTGATCTTAATCGGTAAGTCATTTGGGTCTCTAGACAAACGTACAAATTCAGGTCTAATCCCTAGTTCAACTTTTCCTTTGAGGTCTTTGTAAGTGCTATTAAGTGTAATTTCATGGCCTTGGAGTATCGCCTTATTAGCCTCAATACTGGCATCCAAAACATTCATCCCGGGAGAACCAATAAAATAGCCCACAAAAGTATGCGTGGGCCGTTCAAATAATTCGGTTGGAGTCCCCACTTGTACAACCTCCCCTTCTAGCATCACCACCACTTTATCAGCAAAAGTAAGGGCTTCAGTTTGATCGTGGGTGACATAAATCATGGTATGTCCAAGTTTATGATGCAGTGCTTTGAGCTGGGTTCGCAGTTCCCATTTGAGATGCGGATCGATTACTGTCAGTGGTTCATCAAATAAAATAGCATTAACATCTTCACGAACCATGCCTCGTCCCAAACTGATTTTTTGTTTGGCATCGGCCGTTAGACCTTGGGCTTTGTGATCCAACACATCTTCGACATTAATCATTCGGGCAATCTCATTGACCCGATCCTCGATATAAGCCGTATCGGCACCGCGATTTTTGAGAGGAAAAGCCAAGTTCTGTCTCACCGTCATGGTATCGTATACTACGGGAAACTGGAAAACCTGAGCAATATTGCGGTCACTGGTATCAGCATGGGTAACATCTTGCTCACCAAATAGGATTTGCCCCTCCGAAGGGATTAATAAACCGGAAATTATATTTAATAAGGTCGACTTACCACAGCCGGATGGACCTAATAAAGCATAAGCTTCACCATCATTCCAAACATGGTTTAGGCGTTTTAACGCATAATCACTATCAGATTGGGGTTGTTTCAAATAACTATGTGCAAGATTAGATAAGGTAATTTTTGCCATTAATTGCTCCTTAAGCTGATTCAGTGTAGAGAGAAGCGTAGGATGCTGGCTCAATAAGACCACCATCTTTGGCAAAAATATAAATATGACTGGGATCGAGATAAACCGGGATATCACTGTCCAGACTCAACTCTTGCACCCCATGGACATGACCAATCCATTTATCCGGTCCATGCTGGAGATGTAAAAAAGTTTCCGAACCAGTAATTTCCGTCACTTCCAGTTTGGCAGTAAATTCCATCGCATCAGCGCTATGCTCATTAATTTCTAAATGATTGGGTCGAAAACCAGCGGTATAATGCCCATCAGCCAAATTCGCCAAGCCCGCCTTAGCAATCAGGCTTTGACCTTCACCAAATAAAATATGGTCAGCCTTTTTTTCCACGTCTAAAAAGTTCATGGGAGGATTGGAGAATACCCGCGCCGTAGTCATATCGGTGGGTTGTCTATAGACATGCGTGGTTTTGCTAAACTGAGTAATTCGGCCTTCCCATAGAGCGGCAGTATTGCCTCCAAGTAATAAGGCTTCTTCCGGTTCGGTAGTCGCATAAACGAAAATAGCACCCGACTCTTCGAACATTTTCGGAATTTCAGTGCGTAATTCTTCGCGTAATTTATAGTCTAAATTAGCTAGAGGTTCATCTAATAACACCAGGCCTGAACCTTTAACCAAGGCCCTGGCTAAGGCACAGCGTTGTTGTTGGCCTCCGGAAAGTTCCAGTGGTTTACGATCCAACATAGGGGTAAGTTTCATCATATCCGCCGAGTTTTTCACTGCGGCATCAATTTCTTGGGTACTTTTTCCTAATAAACGTAAAGGGGAAGCAATATTGTCATAGACAGTCATGGAGGGATAATTAATAAACTGCTGATACACCATGGCAATATTGCGATCTTGAACCCGCATCCCTGTCACATCTTTATCATCCCATAAAATCCGTCCGGTGGTTGGCTTATCCAAACCGGCCATCAGGCGCATTAAAGAAGTTTTCCCCGCCAAGGTTGGACCTAACAAGACATTCATGGTGCCTTTTTCCAACCTTAAATTGGTCTCATAAATATGCATTTGACCATTAACATTCAGAGTCACGTTTTCTAGCTGTAACGCCATTCAATTCCTCCCGAACTTTAAATACCATTTAATTCAACTCAAATTAAATTAAATCAAATAGTTAATATATTATAGACGGCCTATTTGAGGGGCCTTTTGTTTAATTTTTAAAAAAAAGCTTAGCTTATATTGTTAATTAATCCACTTTTAAATCTTTATCATCACTTAACGTTAACCGACAGCCATATCGAGCAATTGATGTTTAAACCAATCATCTAACCAGACTTGTAAATCATTGATTTCTTGTTCACTCAGACGCAAACCCAATTTGGTCCTCCGCCATACAATATCTTCCGCATCATGAGCAAATTCTTCTCGAATTTGCCAAAGGACTTCTGCTTCAGTCAGCCCGGCACCAAAATGTTTGCCTAAATCATTCATTGAGTGGGCAGCGCCAATAATCTTCCACACTTCTGTGCCATAACAGCGGATTAATCGTCGGATAGTTTTCTCTGTTAAAAAAGGAAAATCGGTCTTCGCCTTTTCTATTAATTGTCCAACACCATCAATGGAAAAATCACCGCCAGGCAATGGTGTTCCAGCTGTCCAGTGGCTTCGGGCTCGGGGGAAATAGGATCTTAATTTGTCAAAGGCGGCTTCAGCCAAACGTCGGTAAGTGGTTATTTTACCGCCAAAAACATTCAGTAATGGTGCACCATGGTCTTGGTTTAAAGATAAAACATAATCACGAGTCGCTTCGGTGGCAGATTTAGCACCATCATCGTATAAGGGGCGAACACCGGAGTAGGACCAAATAATATCTTCTTTTTCAATGGGTTGCTGAAAATATTCCAACATAAAATGACGCAAATAATCCGCCTCTTCTTCAGTACAAACAATATTATCTAAACCATTGTGGTGATCCAGATCAGTAGTTCCAATCAATGTAAAATCTTCTTCATAAGGGATGGCAAAAGCAAAACGACCATCTTTTCCCTGTAAAATATAAGGGCGATCATGTTCAAAGAGTTTTTTCACCACGATATGGCTACCACGTACTAAACGAACATTTTCACTGCTTTGAATGTTCGTCACATCATGAATAATCTTGCCTACCCATGAACCACCGGCATTCACTAAGGCACGAGCAAACACGGTTTCTTCCTCAGCCGTTTCACTCGCATGTTGTGATTTCAGTTTGATACACCATAAATTCCCCTGTTTGGGGTCATTAAAACGCGTCGCTGAAACAACCTGAGTTCTCACGCGTATATCAGCTCCTAGGCTCTGTGCATCACGAGCATTTAAAACCACTAAACGGCTATCTTGTACCCAACAATCAGAATACTCGAAGGCTTTGGCGAAACCGGATCTAAGCGGTTTTCCAGCAGGATCTTGTTGGAGGTCGAGAGTCTTCGTTCCCGGTAAAATTTTACGTCCCCCCAAATGATCATAGATAAATAACCCCAGGCGAATAAACCAAGCCGGGCGTTGATTACTATCAACAGGAAAAACAAAACGTAGCGGCCAACTGATATGCGGCATCGCTGCTAAAAGAACTTCACGTTCCTTTAGTGCTTCACGAACTAAACGAAACTTATAGTATTCTAAATAGCGCAAGCCACCGTGAAACAATTTAGTCGATGCCGATGAGGTTGCACTGGCCAGATCATTCATCTCAGCCAGAGCTACTGAAAGTCCTCGTCCTGCTGCATCTCGGGCAATCCCACAACCATTGATACCACCACCGATGACAAATAAATCAATAACCTTATCTTGCGAATTTAATGATGGCACTACCATTCTCCTATGTTCAATTAAGAACATTAATGTTTCTATTTGTTCGTAACAGTAGCAAATGATTTTCGTTTTTACAAGTTTAATTTTCGTTTTTATTCGTTTTTATTCGTTTTTTGCTATTTATGATTTAATTTGTTATATTCCTTAACACTCGTTTTTTACCCGATTCTGTGCTTATACAGTTTCCATCGGTTTATGAATAGATAAGAGAACCAATAAATGGCACTTAATTTTCGTCAAAACGAAATATTAAATATCGCTCGCAAACAAGGAAAAGTAACAGTCGATGGTTTGGCTGAATCGTTTAATGTAACGGTACAGACTATTCGGCGAGACTTGACTGAACTCTGTAATTCCAGCGCCCTGACCCGCGTTCATGGAGGTGCAGTTATCCCCTCCGGTGTGGAGAATATTGACTATGAACAGCGGGTCGAAATTGCTAGCGAAGCCAAAACATCAATTGCTCAGGAGTGCGTTAAACATATCCCCAATGGTGCATCACTATTTTTAAATATCGGAACCAGCACAGAAGCCGTGGCCAGAGCCTTACTCAACCATGAAGGGCTGATGGTAATTACCAATAATATGAATGTTGCCAATATTTTAGCCACTGGCTCAGACTTTGAAGTCATTATTGCTGGCGGTATTTTACGCCGTTCCGATTGTGGCTTAGTCGGCGAAGTGACGGCAGAATTTATGCGCCAATTTAAAGTGGATTATGCAGTCATCGGAACATCCGCATTAGACGAAGACGGCGATTTATTAGACTTTGATTTTCGAGAGGTAAAAGTCAGTCAAGTGATTATTCGCAATGCCCGAAAAACCTTTTTGGTTGCCGATAGCAGCAAATTCGAGCGTAGCGCCCCAGTAAAAATAGCTTCCCTGGCTGAATTGGATAGTTTTTTTACCGATATCAATCCCCCAGAAAGTGTACTGCAATTATGTGAAAGTAGCGGAGTAAAAGTGAAAGTAGCCGCTGAGCATTAAAAAACAGACTTGATTACCTCACTGAAGAACGTAATATAACGACATAACCCCCAAAATATCCCCGATCGGCAAAAAATCAAATAATGGAGCATTAATGTTTAGACGTACTAAAATTTTAGCCACCTTAGGACCAGCGACAGACCGTAAAGAAGTCCTTGATAAAATGATTAAAGCCGGTGTGGATGTGGTTCGGATTAATTTCTCCCATGGCTTGGCTGCCGACCATCTCAGACGAGCCGAACAACTCCGAGCACAAGCAAAAACACATGGTCGTCCGATTGGCATATTAGCCGATTTACAAGGTCCGAAAATTCGCATTGAATCCTTCCAAAAGGACAAAATTACTCTGAATGAAGGCGATCCGTTTATTTTTGATGCTCAATTAGCGCACCATGCAGGCAATCAGGAACGGGTTGGTATCAGTTACAAAGCGCTGGTTAATGATGTAAAACGAGGGGACAATCTATTATTAGACGATGGTCGATTAGTCTTTTGGGTTGACCATTGCACCGATCATGAAATTATTACCAAGGTAACCGTTGGTGGTGAGTTATCCAATCGTAAAGGAATTAATCTTCAAGGTGGTGGTTTATCAGCATCGGCCTTAAGCGATAAAGATAAACAGGATATCATCACTGCGGCTGAAATGGGGGCTGATTATTTAGCCGTGTCTTTTCCGATTTGTGCCGAAGATCTGCATCAAGCCAGACAATTATTACGTGAAGCGGGCGGGCACGCCGGCATAATCGCTAAAATTGAACGTGCAGAAGCCTTAGATGTCATTGATGACATTATTGCAGCTTCCGATGGCATTATGGTCGCTCGCGGTGATTTAGGAGTTGAAATTGGGGATGCCTCTCTTCCACCGATTCAAAAACGATTGATTAAAAAGGCCCGAAGCGCCAATATTCCGGTGATTACAGCCACCCAAATGATGGAATCCATGATAGAAAATCAAATTCCTACCCGCGCTGAAGTCTCGGATGTGGCCAATGCCGTCTTAGATGGTACCGATGCCGTGATGTTATCAGCCGAAACAGCCATGGGAAAATACCCAGCACTAGCCATTGCAGCCATGGATAGAATCTGCCGAGAAACCGAAAAACAAAAAAAGGTCAGTGAATCCGGACATCGTATTCATAGTGAGTTTAACTATGTCTATGAAGCGGTTGCTATGGCTGCCATGTACACAGCCAATCATTTAAAGGTGCAAGCCATTGTTTCACTTACGGAATCCGGCTCCACACCACTCTGGATGTCACGGATTGGTTCTGGGATCCCTATTTATGCCTTTACCAGTCATACCGATACCTGCCGCAAAGTCACCCTCTACCGTGGTGTAATGCCGGTTTGTTTTGATGTGGTGAGTCGCAAACACGGCCACCTGCATATGACTATCGTTGACGAATTAAAACGACTTGGTGTAGTTAAAGATGGCGATAAAGTGATTATTAGTAAGGGCGATTCTGCCGGCGTTATGGGTGGGACGAATTCAATGAAAATCGTGGAAGTGGGAAATATGATTCAGCCTTAAGTTTTAAACAGAAAATTACTGTTTTTACACTCACCTTAAGACATAATTTAAAATATTCCAAAGTATAGCGCGACTTAACATCACACTATACCTTATTTTTATTGTGCATCAGCGAGTCAGCGGCCAACAATGTTAAGGGAAACTCTGAAATATTTTATGCGGATAAGCCTAAACCAATCTCGTCATCTCATTCACTGTGAAGACTTCTACCGACCCTTCAGTTGCAGTCAGATAGTCCTGCAGATGCTGCGCACTCATATGTGCCTGCCACAACTCACGAGATTCCCAGTTTTCATAAAACATAAAGTGGGCAGAGTTTTCATTGTCCTGATGTAAATCATATTGCAGACAACCTTTTTCAGTACGGGTAATATCAATCAGCTTTTCAAGCTCAGCCTTTACAAGAGCAATTTTATCAGCATTGGCAGTAATATTTGCTACGATAGTTAATTGAGTCATAATTTATTTCCTCCCTATTGGAACCTGTTTTTTAAGTTAAAGTAATATTAAACCAATTCATTTAAAACCCTTGCAAGACAATCTTTCCAATTGATCGGCCCGATTCCAATGCTTTATGAGCAGCCTTTAGATTGTCAGCATTGATGGTTCCCATATTTTTACCAATGGTAGTCTGAATATAACCTCGATCAAGTAAATCCGATACGCGATTGAGCAATCGCCCCTGTTCATCCATATCAGCCGCCTTAAACATGGAGCGAGCAAACATAAACTCAATGTGTAAGGACTGGCTTTTGGGTTTCATTTTCATCACATCCAGAGGTTTATTGGGATCATCAATCATAGCGATCTTACCAAAAGGAGCGAGTAATTCCGTATAGCTTTTAAAATAAGATTCAGTACTATTCAGACTAGCAATATGGGTCACCTGAGCAATTCCTAGAGCTTCAATTTGTGGTTGCAATGGCTTAGTATGATCAACCACATGATGCGCTCCCAGTTTCTTCACCCAGTCTTGCGAACTTTCGCGTGATGCAGTCGCAATAATCGTAGCACCGGTAATGGACTTAGCCAGCTGTATCAGGATAGAACCAACACCTCCTGCTGCACCAACAACCAAAATCACCTCATTGGATCGCTCCTTTGAATCCGGACTTTGTTGCTGAATCGATAGATGTTCAAACAAGATTTCCCAGGCCGTAATTGATGTCAGTGGCAGGGCTGCGGCTTCTGGATCAGACAAGCTTTTGGGTTTACTACCTACAAGACGTTCGTCAACCAATTGATATTCGGCATTACTCCCCTGACGATTGAGATCACCTGCATAAAAAACCAGGTCACCCGGCTGGAATTGCGTAGTTGCCTCCCCAATTCCAACAACCTCACCTACGGCATCCCAGCCAAGCACTTTGTAACTACCTTCGTCAGCGGCAACATTTTGGCGAATTTTATAGTCCACCGGATTAACCGCGATTGCTTTAATTTTAATCAGAAGGTCATAGCCAGTTGCGATAGGTTGAGGCAACTCAATATCAGTTAAAGATTCCAGTTCATCGATAGGTAGGGATTTAGTATAACCAATAGCTTTCATAATTTCTCTCCAGTTAATTATTATCCCCAGGGATGGGGTGTATGCTGAAATTTGTCAGGAACAAATTCAGCAATCCCCAGGGATGGGGTGTATGCTGAAATTTGTCAGGAACAAATTCAGCAATCCCCAGGGATGGGGTGTATGCTGAAATTTGTCAGGAACAAATTCAGCAATCCCCAGGGATGGGGTGTATGCTGAAATTTGTCAGGAACAAATTCAGCAATCCCCAGGGATGGGGTGTATGCTGAAATTTGTCAGGAACAAATTCAGCAATCCCCAGGGATGGGGTGTATGCTGAAATTTATCAGGAACAAATTCAGCAATCCCCAGGGATAGGGAATATACCGAAATTTGTCAGGAACAAATCCAGCTAGTCAGTGGATTAAATAGTACACCTTGATTACCACCCTTTAAACAGTATAATATTTGAATCATTTTCAAATATAATTAGACAATATGTTATTAGAAGATCTTCAAGTGGTTCTCAAAGTCGCTGAATTTCGCAGTATTACCGCAGCTGCAGCAAATTTAGATATGCGCACTGCGACTGCCAGTGCAGCATTAAAGCGTGCTGAAAATATGCTGGGGGTGGAGCTGTTTATCCGCACAACACGGCAGCTTCGACTATCCAGTGCCGGTGAAAGGTATATTCCTCAGTGTAAGCAGGCTCTGCTTATGCTTGATCAAGCCAAGCAGAATATAAAGGGCGATCTGGATATGATTGATGGTGAGCTACGCATTGCATTGTCATCGGATTTAGGGCGTAATCTAGTAATGCCATGGCTTGATGAATTTATGGATACTTATCCAAGGGTGAGCTTAAAAACAAATATCAGTGATAGTAATATCGACTTTTATCGCGACTCTGTGGACATTGCGCTACGTTATGGCTCTCCCAATGATGCAAACCTTTATGGATTTAAGATCTGCAATGTTCCGGGAATACTTTGTGCAACACAGGAATACTTGAATAAAAATGGCACCCCCAAACACCCCCATGATTTACCATCACATAACGGACTTTTTTACCAGCTCTACGATATTACTCATGACATTTGGGAATTCTCACATCAAGAAACAGACTATAAAATTAAGATGAGCGGTAACCGAGCCTCCAATGATGGTGACCTAGTCAGACGTTGGTGCGTCGCAGGTAAAGGCTTAGCCATGAAGTCCTGTCTTGATATGTCTACTGATTTATTATCCGGAAAGGTGATAAGCCTTATGACCAGTTTCAAACCCAGAGCAACCGAACTATGGCTAATCTGCCCAAGTAGGCAATCGATTACACCAACCGTCCGGCTACTGCGAGATACTTTTAGAGAAAAGACCAAGGAGATTTTAGGTCAATTAATTGAAAAAGGTATTTTAACCGATAACGCTCTTTCCTAGGACAAGTAATCGCTAATGCATTTCACTAGCAGCCTGCTCATCAAGCATATTTTCCAATACATTAGCCAATGAAGATAAGCCCGAGCTAGGAATAAATTTACACGGCTTATTTTGCTTTTTACAGCTTTTTTTAATCTGCCAATAGGCGTTATGGCTAATACAATTAGTCGGACAGATCACCACATCGGCTCGGTTTAATAGACTGGCAAGTTCTTGTTTATTTTTTTCAATACCACCGTCATGATGTAAAAAAACACCAGAATTGGCTTCAACAACTTCTTTATAATGCGGTGCCATATTGGTTTGTCCACCCACATACAAAATACAACGTCCGCAGAGATCTTTATCTTTTAATTCACACTGATTACAATTGCTTTGTTTTTGAACGTCTGATGCAGAGAGTGCCTCATGTTGCTTTTGATTTGCGTTAAGCTTTTCATGTCGTTGAACTTTAAATTCTAGTATCTCTGACACCAGATCAATATTTTTGTTTTCTTCTAATTTAATTTTATAATCTTGTTGAATAATTTTTTTATGCAGTTTTTCAATTTGCTGTTCTAGTTGCTGACGCTTTTTTTCGCTATTGAGTTTTATCAGTTGTTCATTAATGGCTTGCAAAGAATCAATTTTTTTCTGGTAAAACTCAAGAGTACGACCCTGGTCATTAATTTGCTGTTTTAAACTCTCAATTTCATTATGTTTTTTATGACAGGCATTTTTCCATTGACTAATTTCTTTATGAAGCCCTATTTGTTCTGATTGTAATACTTGTAAACGTTTCAGGTCAGCCCGATTAGAAGCGCCAGAAAGATGGGACAACATATGAATATCACCATAAATATCTTTTTGCATTTTCGAATCAGCTAGAGGGTGAGTCATAATAGCCCAAAAGGTGGCCACCACTTCGCCAGTTTTTAGGGCTTGCTTCCATTCTTGCCGCAATCCTTGATGATCCATTTTTTTGACATTTTGCAGCGCTGTTTTAAATTTGCGATCTAAGTGATTATTAATTTTTTTGGTCCGACTATCATTGTTTTCAATCATCGTGACGGCAATGGTATGAATGTCATAATCTGAAAATTCTGTCACTTTAATTTGGAAACGTTTTAAAAGATTTCGGACTTCCATAATACTGAGGCAGGTACCGATTATGGCACAATGATAATTATGCTCAAACTCCCACAATTTACGTCGCGTACTCCGTTGTTTCACCATGATTGCTGTTGATAGTTCATGGTATGACTTACTTAGAGTTGAACGAATCTTATCTCCGGCTTGACAGCATTTAGTTCCCATACTTCCTCCCAAAATTCCTTACAATTTTTTATTAACTATCAAAATCAGCTATTTTTGCAAAGTAAGACTACCCTTTTTATCAACCGATAAAAGATAGCGAACCCCATGGTGGAAAATAATAACTTCTTCTTCTTTGCCCATAATTTCAACCGCAAAAATAGCTGCCGTATTCTTTTTAGGCTGTATAGCAGGTGAAAAAAACTTTTTTAAAAAAGGCATAACACTCTCCAACTAAAACTATTTAATGCAAATGATAATCTTTATCATTTCAAATGTCAATAGGAATCGTTCTTATTTAGGTAGTTGCCTTACACGTGTTTGGGAAGCGAAATATTAGGGGCTAATAATTGAGCAGTTTTCTCTTGAGATCTTGACAAGATATCGTCAATTTCGTCGGCCGGGACAGGGCGGCTAAAATAAAACCCCTGAAGTTCTTCACAATGCTGAGAGCGCAAGAATTCTTGTTGAGATAACGTTTCTACCCCTTCGGCAATGACTTCCATATCCAGTCGATGGGCCATATCAATAATCGCTGTGGTTATTTCCGAATTACCCGAATCACTACCAAGATCATCAACAAAACTTTTATCAATTTTAATCCGATCCATGGGGAATCGACGCAAATAATTTAAGGATGAATAGCCCGTACCAAAATCATCTACCGATAATTTTACGCCCAATCCTTTGAGTTGATTAAGTGTCTGGGTTGCTGCTTCCAAATCATCAATTAACATACTTTCCGTTAATTCAAGCTCTAATTGTTTAGCCGGAAATCCTGTTTTTTCGACTATTGCTGCAATATTCTCAACCAAATCATCTTGAGCAAATTGCACCGAGGATAAGTTAACCGCCATCCGAACCGTGGTTAAACCAGATTTAATCCAGGCTTTTCCTTGGATACAGGCTGTTTCTAATACCCAATAACCAATTTTTACAATATCCCCCGTATATTCAGCTAAGGGAATAAAATCGCTGGGAGAAATTAATCCTCGCTCGGGATGATACCAACGAATTAATGCTTCAAAACCAATAATTTGTGCACTGTCGGCATTAACCTGGGGTTGGTAATGGAGTTCAAATTGTTGTTTGTCCAAAGCACCATGAATATCCTGTTCTAAATCCAATTGTTGGAATAGATCATCTTTTAAGCTGGTCGAAAAAAAATATAGGCCACGTCGTTTATCTCGTTTGGCCTGGTGCATGGCAGTTAATGCATTATTAAACAGCGTTTCGGCATTGTTCCCATCTCTTGGATAAGTCGCTATTCCAATCCGAGGCTGTAAATAAAATTCTTTATTTTCTAAAATAAAAGTCAACTGCAAGGCTTGTAAAATCATGGCTCCAAAATGCGATAAACCTTGCTCATTTTCATATTGTTCCATAAATACTGCAAACTCCCCCCCACTAAGACGGGCAATTTTACTTTCATGTCCAATGGCTTTTCGAATCCTCGCAGCAGCCATATTTAAAGCATTGTCTCCGGCCTTATACCCCAGGCGATCATTCATGATTTTAAAACGACCTAAATTAACCACCAATAGGCCACATTGGGGTATATCATCTTGAATCGCTAACTGGATAAACTCTTGCAACCGAGTTCGATTGGGCAATGCAGTAACATCATCATAATGGGAATGATAAAAAATCTGATGTCTTAAATCGATAATTGTTTTAGAGGTGGTTTCCAACTCAAACCAGTCCCAAAAAATATACACTAGACTGATTCCAAGTAATAACAATACCGGAGCAAACCAAATAGACCATTGGACAAACAACACCACACTACTAAATAAAGCCAATATTAAGGCTGAAATTAAAATAGCCGGCGCTTGCTTACGGGGAGAAAAATTCAGGAACCAATAAAAAACTGATAATGAGATACAGACTAAAAATAATAGCAACCAGGTCGGTATAGTGATAATTTCAATATTATCCAACAAACCTGCGACGACATTAGCATTTAACTCTACTCCGGACATCAATTTATGTTCTGTACTGGATGATGTTGCAATTACATCCCCCAAACCTGACGCTGTTATACCGATTAAGACAATTTTATCTTTTAATTGTAGAGGATTAATTTGATGATTTAGAACATCAATATAGGATACGGATTGAAAACTATTCGGTGGCCCGACAAATGGAATCAAATATCTCTTTTTCCTAACCCACCCCCTGGAGGAACTATAATTACCTCCATTTCCAATAGTGGATGCCGTCAGATTCGCTAATGTCCCACCTAGTGCCAGACCAAAAGCCGGCCAATGGGCATTACCTAAGCCTCCCGCTAAATAAACGCTGCGACAACGCCCATCATTATCCAGTTCAAAATCCACATGCGCCAGGGCTGAAGCATGTTTAGCCAATAAGGGTAATGGTAATAATTCACCGATACCCTGCCCATTGTAATCACTTTGCGGACTAATTGCTAAAACCACCCGCCCATTTCTTGCTATAGCCTGCGCAAATAAATCATCCGCTAGTTCGTTAGTACGTTCTTTTCCGCTAAATAAAATATCAAATCCGACGGTTCTTACTTCAGCATCCGTCAATACATCCAACATTTCAGCATGTACAGCACGTGACCAGGGCCACCGCCCCAAGCTTCCCAAACTTTTATCATCGATATTGACGATCAACACTTCTTGGGGGGCGGTACGTTTAGTCAGCCACATATAGCTATCATAGAGCACATAATCCATTCGGGCTAAAAACCCACTAAAAAACAAAAATAATACCGCCACCAATGAAAGCAGGCTAAATAGCACTTTATGCCAATACTTTAGGATCATTATTTTGTATCAACCATTTATAACAGCAAAATGAGCAAGGCCGATGGAATAAAAATATACAACCAACTATTATCCGGTAAGGGATCAATTTTTTGAATCGTTGACCAAGCACCAGTATATCCATCAGCTTCAAGCAATCGAACGCGGAAATATCGCACGAGTAAATATTCCTGAGGGATCACCAGCTCTGGTTTTTGGATGACTTCATGAGATAATAAATTTTTGAAGTCGGGATCTTCAGCTAACTGTATTTCATAGGTTTGTTCATCTGCACCTGCTTGCCAGGATAAAGTGATTTGCTCACTATCGGCACTAAAAACTGTACTGGGTTGAGCGGGAATCGCTTTAACAATATATTTTTTAGGCAGGCTAAAAGGCCCTTGTTCACCATCTGCTGTAACACTAGCTAAACGCCAATAATATTCCTGAGGAGTATTCAATTGACTTAATTCAAGCGAACTGCCCTCTATCCCATCTTGCTCATGGATAATATTTGAAAAATTTTCATCCCTGCTGATTTGTAAATTGTAGCTTTTAGCATCAAATGATTCGCTCCAACGTAATTCTGGTCCCACATCCCGTAGGACTTGTTCTTGCTGGGGCTGTAATAAAATAGGTGGCTGAGGACGAACATCAATCAGCAATTTAGCGGTTTGATTTAATCCTTCTAGTTCCAATTCATCAATCGCACGGACCCGAATAAAATGCTCACCTTCACTCAAATCAGGTAAATTGATCTGGGAACCTTCAAGTACTCTATTCCAGCTAACAATATTAAAGTCTTCTCGCGCTGAGATTTCCACCCGATATTGCTTGGCAGCTTCTATGCTTTGCCAGGAAAATGGATAATTTAATTGTCGAATTCGGTTTGGAAGTTCCTTAAGAGTCGGAGCTTTCAACAATTCTCTTGCCGGGATTGGTGCAGCTCCTTTCGCTACCTGAGAACCAAAACCTTGTGGCACCACGATAGTTTTTTTATCGGCGGCAATACTCACCTTCCCTTTTAGCACTTCCATATTGGTGGTTTGCTTTTGAGAGTCCGATGTTAGACGATATTCCGTGCCACGTACTGCACTAATCGCCGATGGGGTATGAATTTCAAAGCGTGAACCCGCACCAATAGCGGGACGAACCCGGGTTTCTATACGGCCTTGGTTTAAGCGAATTCGAGAGTCGACCATTCCTGAATCGCCATAGGCAGTGAGGTGATCAAATACGGCTTGACTATTTTCATGCACAGTAATCACACTTGCATCAGCAAATTCAATAGAAATATTGGAATCAGCGGCAGTTTGAATACTATCACCAAGATGTAATAAAAGTCCTGGTTGAATATCCTCTTTATTACCTTTATGTTCGTGACGTTGTAATCGAACCTGTCCATAGACAGTAATAACTTTAGCCGCTACAGGATTTACCTTGACCCATTCGAGTGGAATTCTGAGTTGGCGATTCGGTTGGAGGCGACGGGGATTGCTAACATTATTAATTTTTTTTATTTTCGGCCAATAGGTGACATGATAAAGATATTTTTTACTGAAATCCCATAGGGTATCTCCCTTACTTGTGGTGTAAATCCACTCTTGAGCAAAGGCAGTTTGAAGACTGAATATGACTAGTCCAAAATAAAATAACCCTTTATAAACAAAGTGGCATATCCCCATACATCCCCCTTTTTTATTATTTTTCACTAGCTGTATTTTAGCCTATGTTAATAACATAAAAGTTAAGTTCTCTATATAGTGATTTTAGATTGAATACCAATAAAAGCCAGCTTCCCGCAGAAATGCCATATTTAACCCAAATTAATCAATTGACCTACAGGCCCTAGTTTAGGTTAAATAAATAACTCTTCCATTTTTACCCCAAATGCCCCATGCTCCAAGGCTTTTTTAATGGAATAATCGGTAGCAGTCGCCAAATTTAGCGTATCGAAATCATCTCTAGGTTTTTTATCTTCATTAAGAACCAACATCACGGTAGGACGTAAACGTTTTAAACTATTAATAGCGGTTACAACGGCAACTTCGCCGGTGTTTAGTTCAACCAAAGTCCCTGTGGGATACATACCTACAGTTTGAATAAACTGCTCGACCAAATCTTTTTGAAATTGTTTTCCCCGGACTTCATATAAAGCCGTAATCGCATCATGAGGTGACATAGTATGGGTACTAAAAGGACGTTTACTGGTCATAGCATCAAAGCTATCGACGATACCCGCAATCCGGCCACAAATAGGGATTTCCTTATTTTTCAAACCCAGCGGATAACCGCTACCATCAGCCCGTTCATGGTGGGTAGCTACCATACGCATAGAGTTATGCGGAACATCATCATTTTCGATTAAAATTTGAATGGATAAGTCCACATGAGAGCGCAATAAGCGAATTTCATCTGTCGTAAGCCGACCTTGTTTATACAATATAGATTCTGGAATTTTAGTCTTTCCAAGATCCAAAATTAAACCACCAAATGCTGTTTCCTTAATATTATCTTTATCCAAACCCAGTTGACGCCCAAATTGGGCACACCAAACTGAGGTTCCCAAAGCATGATTATAAGAATAATTATCGGTTTTATTTAATTCCAAAACTAATTTAAAAGCGGTGGGATGACGCACCACACTATTCACCGTCTCGGAAACCGCTTCTTTTAACACTTCGACATTTGGTGCTTTATCATGTTTTAAGTCATCTAAAGTTTGCTCAATCTTATGATTAACTTCCGCATAAATTTCCTTGGCGTTGACCATTTCTTCTTCCAGGGTACCTTCTTCTTGGTAAGTCTCCTTGCGTAATAAGTCAAATTCATTTTTCCCTAAATCCATGATTTCGATATCTTCTACAGCAGCTTCATCATTTAAATAGTACATGGGACTAGCCGGCTTACCGATGGAATAGTCAATATAAACATAATTACAATTTTCATTGAGCATATCAATATCTTCATTGCTACTAATGGGCATTCCTTCCATTAACACAGGCATCTCTGACCAAGGTCGGTCAACTCGAGAAACATACATCCCTATTTGCAGACCTTCCATTTTGATTTTAACTTCAGTATCAGACATATCGATTAACCTCCCAATGTCATCTTATTGAATAGGGACGCACAATTTGATTAAAACTACTATACCCAATCCACCTGAAAATGCATGATTCAGGTGGCTTGGGTATATATTAAAACCTAGCATAAATACCAAAAATTGCGACCAGCCCAGCAATATAAAGAGTTTTCATTGCTATAAATTGGCTATTTTCTTATACTGCCTAGATTATTTATTTATTAGACAATCCACGTATATTTATGAGCTCCTGGCAACCCAACTCTTGGCAGTCCAAACCGGCTTTACAACAAGCCAATTACCCCTCTTCAAACACATTAGAAGAAAATCTGACGAGATTATCCCATTTACCCCCTCTGGTTACTTCTTGGGAAGTTGAAGCTTTAAAAGAAGAATTGGCAGCCGCAACACGTGGCGAAGCCTTTGTATTACAGGGCGGCGATTGTGCGGAAAATTTTGATGATTGCGAGTCTGAGATTATTACCAATAAGATGAAAATCTTATTGCAAATGAGTTTGGTACTGGTGCATGGATTAAATAAAAAAGTCATTCGTGTAGGACGTATTGCAGGCCAATATGCCAAACCTCGATCTGCAGATATGGAAACCAAAGGCGATATCAGTTTACCCAGTTATCGCGGGGATTTAATTAATGGCCCTGAGTTTACTAAAGCCGATCGTATTCCTGATCCGGTACGTTTATTGCGAGGTTATGGTCGTGCTGCCATGACTTTGAATTTTATTCGTGCTTTATCCGATTGCGGGTTTGCCGATTTACATTATCCAGAAAACTGGGATTTGGATTTTGTCAAACATTCTCCCCTGGCTGACGAATATCATGCCGTTGTTAATGATTTATCTCGTTCTCTAAAATTTATGGATATGTTAGGTGGAGATAATGGCGAATTGAGTAGAATCCGTTTTTATAGTAGTCATGAGGGTTTGCACCTAAATTATGAACAAGCACTAACTCGACAAGTACCAAATCGAAAAGGTTTTTATAATTTATCCACCCATTTACCTTGGGTTGGGTTACGCACCGCCGATTTAGATGGAGCGCATATTGAATATTTCCGTGGTATTGAAAATCCAGTGGGCGTCAAAATCGGTGCTGAAATGAGTACCAATATGGTCCGTCAACTGGCTGAAACCCTAAACCCTAAGAATGAAGCCGGCAAACTCATATTTATTCATCGCTTTGGTGCGCAAAAAATCGCAGATGGTCTGCCGCCAATAATTGAAGCTATCCAACAAAGCGGTCATCAAGTATTGTGGATTAGCGACCCCATGCACGGAAACACAGAAAGTACCAAAAATGGTTATAAAACAAGACGTTTTGAAAATATTTTATCTGAACTAGAACAGGCATTTGATATTCATAAAAACTGTTCCAGCCATTTAGGTGGAATTCATTTTGAATTAACCGGCGATGATGTCACCGAATGTATTGGCGGCGCTCGGGGACTAGATGAAGAAGGCCTTAAAAGAGCTTACAAGTCCCAGGTTGATCCACGTTTAAATTATGAACAAGCCTTGGAAATTGCCATGGCCATCGTCCGTAAACAAAAAACAATATAAAACAACGTCTAGTACCTCAATCAATAAAATTCTTAAGCCTTAGCTTATCTCACATAGCTATAAAAAAAACTAAAGCTATGGCTTAATTTAAAAATCACCAAAAACACGTATAGTATTTAAAAGAAATACAATAAAAAAATAATCTCAAATATTTTTATTGAAAAATCTCAATCCCTTATCTATAAATATGTAAGAGCTAATATTAGATATTTATATGTCCTATAAATTCTATTAATTACGGTCTCGTATTTTTTCAAAGCTAATTTACATAGGCTTTATATTTTTTAATATTTAAACATAACGGTTAATTTTATCGTTTTGGTATATCTAATGCTGGACAAAAATATCTCGGCAAAAAAGATTTTTATTGTAGACGATGATCAACTTATTCTTGAGTTGGTCAAAATCATATTTCAAAGGCTCGGTTTTCAAAATATATATTGTTTTGATGATGGTCAAACAGCCCTAAGCAAGATGCATTCCAATTTAAATGGTATCGATATTTTAATATTGGACCTAATGATGCCGGGGCTTGATGGTATAAAATTTTTACGCGAACTCATTAGTCTACAATATGAAGGAAATATCATCTTAATGAGTGGCTCTGACAAGAAAATATTGTCTTCGCTAGAACGATTGGGTTCTAAAGAGCTAAAAATACTGGGCTCCATCGAGAAACCAATTACTCCGGATAAAATCAAATCCTTGTTGGCTAAATTAAATAACCCTGTCGATTCTTTTGAGGCTCAACCCTCTACTGAAAAATCCAAACGTTTAATTACCGTGGGTGAGTTAAAAGAAGGGATTAGAGCCAGTGAGTTTGTTCCCTATTTCCAACCCAAAGTCGACTTGGCCAGTAATAGAGTGGTTGGATTTGAAGCATTAGCCCGCTGGATAGATAAACAAGGACAAATCATTACCCCACAACAATTTATACCTTTAGCCGAAACTACGGGTCATATATTGGATATCGATTTGATGATTTTTGAAAAAACCTGCACATTTATGTCTCATTGGATACAACAGGGATTTGACTATTCTGCTTCAGTCAACTTATCCGCTGAAAGTTTATGTCATCAAGATGCATCAGAAAAAATAATAAGAATAACCCAAAATAAGGGGCTTAATATGTCCCAGCTACTATTTGAGATTACCGAAAGTGTATTAGTAGATGAATATGATCTGGCCATGGAAAATATTTTACACCTACATTTACATGGAGGCCGATTATCAATTGATGATTTCGGCACTGGTTATTCCACCATGCAGTATTTACAACAAATTCCATTCTCTGAATTAAAAATTGACCAATGTTTTGTGACTGATTCTATCAATGACTCGTCAAAAAGAGCCATTATAAAAAGTTGTGTCGAACTTGCTGAAAGACTCGACATAAAAACTGTTTGTGAGGGTGTTGAGACCGAAGAAGATCTAGCTGTTGTAAAATCTGCGGGGGCTCATTTGGGACAAGGCTATTTTTATTCAAAACCATTAGCCGCAGAGCAATTTACTCACTGGATAAAAAATTATAATTGAATTCATGATAATTTATGACTTTAATGGGGAAGAAAAATGAATCATAGCACTCTAGCTACATTTAGCAACGATTTTCTTTATAGCATTTATGAGCAAGTGCCCGTTGGGATCATTATCACCAATGACAATGGAGTTATTGAAGATACCAATAAATTTCTCTGTGTAACCATGGGCTATGAAAAAAGTGAATTAATCGGACAAAATGTTGAATTTTTAATACCGGAAAGATTCCGACATGCCCATATTAAATTGCGCAATGATTATTTAAAACAACCGACAAATCGTAAGATGGGACAAAATAAAGAACTGTATGCCATAGCTAAAAATGGTAGCGAAGTCCCCATTCAAGCCAACTTGACAACCATTAATGAAAATGCCTCTCTGAAAGTCATTATTACTCTAAATGACATTAGCATAAAAAAAGAAGATGATAAAAAATTAAAAGCATTAAACAATGAATTAGTCGAAATTTCGACCCCCATATTAGAAGCATGGGACCGAATAGCAATAATCCCAATAATCGGTACTTTAGATACAGAAAGAGCTAGACTCTTAATGGAAAACACCCTAACACAAATGCAAAAAGAACGTTATCTAGTCACTATTTTGGATATTACCGGACTAGCGGCCATTGATACCAGTGTGGCCCATCATTTACTCAAATTGACAGAAGCCATTCGATTAATGGGCGGACTAGCAATTATTACCGGAGTCAGTCCTGAAATTGCAAAAACCATTGTTAGGCTCGGTGTTAATTTAGGTGATCTAAAAACCAGTTCAACCCTTTCAAGAGGAATTAAATATGCCATTGCATCACTTGAAAATAACTAAGAGGTTGGCATGAAATATATTCAGGTATTAAAACTCGGTCCAATTTTATTTCTGACCATACCCGAAAATTTAAATGATGCACTGGCTCAATCATTAGAAGAAGCTCTTTTGGAACAACAAGCCCTAACCAAAGCTGATGCAATTGTCATTGATATAAGCAGCTTAGAAATTATTGATTCATTTATGGCTCGAGTCATTTCAGAAACAGCTAACGCTTCCAGCCTTATGGATGCCAAAGTAATTATTGTTGGAATGAGTCCCGTAGCAACCATTACCTTGCTGGAATTGGGAATGAGAATGGAACATATTGAAACAGCACTTGATCTAGAAGCAGCCCTAGACAAGCTGGGATATGCATTAGTGAAGACAAAAAAAACTATCCATCCACTAGATTCATTGACCGAGCCAAATAAAAAATGATCTCAATTAATATCGTAGATGAAGATGACATTATTTATGCGCGATCTGAAGCAAGACGAGTAGCCGAAGAAAAAGGCTTTTCATTAATGAATAAAACTCGACTCGCAACGGCAGTGAGCGAACTAGCAAGAAATATTTACCGCTACGCTGATGATGGAATGGTTCAAATTGAGCCAATTTCAGAAGATGGTGTTAAAGTTGGAATACGTTGTCGCTTTATTGATAACGGACCCGGTATTAAAGATATTCACCAAGTCATGACAGATGGTTTTTCAACTGAAAAAAGTTTGGGTTATGGTCTTCCTGGAGCTAAACGATTGAGTGACGAATTTTCCATTAGTAGCGAGGTGGGGAAAGGTACATCCATCGAAATAATCAAGTGGAAATAATTCAATGCAACTACTCTGCTCATTTCCTATTACAAACCTTACCGCTCTTTCCAGTTGTTTACTCGATGGGCTAAGCAGTACTCATATGACTGACTCTAGCAAACAGTTAAATGCTTCATTAAGATATCTAGCAATAGAATTTCTAGAATTACATGGGGAAGCCATGGTTGATGTCTTAAATCCTAGTGTGTTTTCATCTTCAATTAGCTTTATTTTTTATAAGCAACAACATAAAAACCTTCTACAATTTTCGGAAATTTATGATTTTAAACAAAAAATCGCTTCTAATTCTCACCTATGGGACAGTATCAATTATTTTAATTTTCCGATTCAACTCGTAGTCTCGGAGGATACTGATTACAACATCAGCTCTTTAATTTTAACCAGCAATTTAAATCACCCTCCTAAAACACATAAAGGCTATCAAGTCGCCGCATTCACCCGCCCTTATCCTGGATATAAGGCCAACGGTGATGGTTATTGGTTTCATATTGAACAGGAGCAATTATTTTTATGTGTTGTCGATGGTTTAGGGCATGGAGAAGCCGCCGAATTTGCGCAGCAAATTGCGATTCAAACGGTCAAGGATAATTTTCAACAAAGCATTGAAAATTTGTTTGCAAAAACTCATTGCGCATTATCCGCAACTCGAGGAGTAGCAATGACTGTGGCTAAAATTAACCTTGAATCAAAAATCATCGAACATGCAGGTGTTGGTAATGTCGAGCTAAGACTTTATCCAAATGACAGCTATTTTGTACCCAAAGCGGGTGTCGTTGGTATGGGGTGCTGGCAGTCACCTAGAATAAACCATTCGACTTGGTCCCAAAGTTCAATTCTGGTACTACATTCTGACGGAATTGAAAGTAAATGGAAATTACCTCCTATTCAACAACTTCCTCCCTATTCCAGCCAGTTTCTAAGTCACTTTCTGGTTCGAGTTTTTGAAAGGGAAAAAGATGATTCAACCGCATTAGTTGTACTGGGACAATAAAAAATGCAAAAAGTAATACTTTCTCAAACTGAAGAAATTGAACGCCTGAAAAAAGAATTGGATGAAGTTTATCATGCTATTAGCGGGTTGACGGTTGAACTTGACCTAGCCAGAGAAAAGCTAGTACAAAACAATGATGCATTAGAACAACGGGTAGAGAATAGAACCCAAGAGTTAAAAATTGCTTTGCATCAGGCTGAAAGTGCCAATCGGGCTAAATCAGCTTTTCTGACTACCATGAGTCATGAAATTCGTACCCCTATGAATAGTATCATAGCAATGAGCGATTTATTATTGAGAACAACACTTGATGAGAAACAACAAATAATGATCCAAACTGCACTGGATTCAGGCCAGGCTTTATTACGGATTATTAACGATATTTTAGATTTTTCAAAAATAGAAGCCGGTAAAATTGGCATTGAATCTATCCACTTCAATATTAGTGACTTAGTCAATAATATCACCAGGGCTTTATTACCTTGTGCACAGAAAAATAATATAAGACTATCTGAATTTGTATCCCCAAAAATTCCCATTGAACTCATTGGCGATCCACTTCGTATCCGACAGATCCTAACTAATCTAACCAATAATGCATTAAAATTTACTCAAAATAGCCCATCTAATGAAGGCCATGTAATGGTCCGCGTTAACCCGAAAGGTAAGGTTAACAATGATGTCATCCATATTCAGTTTGAAATTATTGATAATGGCATCGGTATTGACGAAGAAAAAACTGGTATATTATTTCAAAAATTTACCCAAGCAGATTCCTCTACCACACGAAAATATGGTGGAACTGGCCTAGGACTCTCTATATGTAAAGGCTTAGTTGAACTAATGGGGGGAGAAATCTTTGTCCAGAGCCAAATCAATGAAGGCTCTGTATTTACAGCCATAGTTCCATTTAAGGTCCCCTCACAAAAGCCTATAGAGTTAAACGATTTTTCCAATGTATCAGTTTTATTGGCCGTATCAGATGATATATTACGAAAAGACTTAATGACTTATCTCAATTATTGGCACGCTCAGCTCATCGAATTATCAACTCTGGGACAATTAAAAGAAGTTTTAAAGACAAACAAAAACACCAATCATATCATCGTCTATGAAGAAGAGGATGAAGCACTGAATAATGACTATACATTGTCTGAATTTTCAAACCTAAGTTATGTTGCTCTGAGCAGTAATGATAAAACTCAAAAAGGTTTGATCTTCCCCAATAAAATGGTTATTGATAACTATCCATTACACAGAGCTCAATTTCTGAAAGCAATTGCTATATGTACTGGATTAGAAAATCCTGAATCCAGCAGCAAAATATCGCTTCAAAGTAAGCCATGTGCTAGATTATCGAGCAATAAAATTAAAAAAACGGATCCATTAATCCTAGTTGCCGAGGATAATATCTATAATCAAAAAGTGCTTGAAATGCAGTTCGAACATCTCGGTTATAACGCCGAATTTGTCAATGACGGAGTGCAAGCCTTAGAGGCCTGGAAACAAAAAAACTATGCTCTAGTATTAACCGATTGTCAAATGCCAAATATGAATGGTTATGAATTAACGCATCAAATACGCCAACAAGAGAATCAACATACAACTATTATAGCTATCACTGCTAACGCCCTAAAAGGTGATAAAGAACATTGTCTTAAAGAAGGAATGGACGATTATATTGCTAAACCAGTCACCATCGATAAATTATTTGAAGTTATGCATAAATGGTTACCGCTCCCAGAGCCACCCCAAAAACCATTAGATACTTCAACTATCAGAATCAATCCCGATACTAAAATAAACCGAATTCGCAAACAAGAGTTGCAAGTGTTTAATAGTGATACATTAACTGAAATTGTTGGAAAAAATAAAAACTTACATCGCCATATGCTAAAACTTTTTATTCAAACAATGAATGACACACTAGAAAAAATAGAATTTGCCTTTAAACAAAGAGAACCTCATACTATGGGCGAGTTAGCCCATAAACTAAAATCTTCTGCTAAAAGCTGCGGAGGGGAACAACTTGCCCATTTTTGCGGAGTAATAGAACAAGCTGGAGAAAATAACGATTGGAAAACTATCGAAGCAGAGTTCTCGAAACTTCATCAAATACGGACTGATTTAACAAAAGCTATATTACAGCTTTCATCCTAAAAAACTTTGATTGCCAGCATCCAAAGCTTTTTATTAAGTCATGACCTCCTTTTGCGCTCCCTTCTTCGTTTCATAGTATTCTGTTTGGATACTTTTTGAGATTTCTTTATATTTTGCTCTTCTGGTACCAAGTGTTTTTCTTCGCTGCCGATTAGATCAGCCCGTCCCATTTCTTTCAGGGCTTGTCGGATCATCGGCCAGTTTTTCGGATCATGGTATCTTAAAAAAGCCTTGTGCAAACGACGTTTTTTCTCACCTTTTAAGGTTTCTACCGTTTCACTTTTATAGGAGAGCTTTTTCAGCGGATTGCGACCACTATGATACATGGCTGTGGCGCTGGCCATGGGAGAGGGATAAAAATTTTGCACTTGGTCAAGGCGAAATTTATTGCGTTTTAGCCACAGGGATAAACTGACCATATCTTTATCCGTGGTCCCCGGATGGGCGGATATAAAATAGGGAATTAAATATTGTTCCTTACCGGCTTCTTTGGAGAATTTTTCAAATAGCTTTTTAAACTCGTAATAACTATCAATGCCTGGCTTGAGCATTTTGGATAAGGGACCATCTTCACTATGTTCTGGGGCAATTTTTAAATACCCTCCGACATGGTGCGTTACCAACTCTTTAATGTATTCAGGGGACTGAATGGCTAAGTCATATCTTAATCCGGAGGCAATAAAGACTCGTTTTATTCCCGGTAACTCACGTGCTTTTCGATAGAGTTGAATCAAAGGGTCATGATCCGTACTCATATGTTTACAAATATCCGGGTATACGCAGGATAAACGCCGACAGGCCGATTCTATTTCTCGGGTTTCACAAGCCAAACGGTACATGTTCGCAGTAGGACCACCGAGATCCGAAATATAACCTTTAAACTCCGGTGTTTTGTCCCGGATATTTTCAATTTCTCTTAGCACTGAAGCTTCCGAGCGGTTCTGAATAATCCGCCCTTCATGTTCGGTAATCGAGCAAAAGGTGCAGCCACCAAAACAGCCCCGCATAATATTGATCGAAAAGCGGATCATTTCATAGGCGGGCATTTTGTATTTTTTATAATCGGGATGGGGTTGGCGCTGATAGTCAAAATCGAATACACCATCCATTTCTTCTGTGCTTAAAGGATATGGCGGGGGGTTTAACCAAATATCCCGTTCTGCATGTTTTTGCACCAAAGCTCTGGCATTATAAGGATTGGTTTCCATATGTAGAATACGCGAGGCATGGGCGTATAAGACCGGATCACTTTTAACTTTTTCAAACGATGGTAAGCGAATAACCGTTTTATTGCGTTTCAGGTCCTTTTTCTTAAGAGTGATTTCTTGCATAGGGATCACCGCATCATTAGCGACATCTTGGCTTCCACAACTTGTTGATGCAAAGTTATTTTGCTCCGTATTGCCTAATTCTTCGTAGGGTGAAATCAGAACATCCACTTTTCCAGGTCTATCCACTCGACTGGAATCCATTTCCATCCATCCCGTCGGCTCGTGTTTTAAAATAAAAGCCGTACCACGAATATTGGTGAGTTTGGATATATCTTCACCACGGGATAAACGATGGGCAATTTCGGTGATTTGCCGCTCGCCATTTCCATAGACCAATAAATCCGCTTTGGAATCCATTAACACCGAACGTTTTACCGTATCCGACCAATAATCATAATGAGCGATCCGGCGCAAACTGGCTTCGATCCCACCGGCTATAATAGGTATATCTTTATACGCTTCTCGACAGCGCTGGCAATACACAGTTAGGGCACGGTCCGGGCGTTGTCCACCCACATCATCCGGGGTATAGGCATCATCATGGCGTAATTTCCTATCCGCCGTATAACGGTTAATCATGGAATCCATATTACCCGCTGTGACACCATAAAATAGATTCGGTTTACCCAGACGTTTAAATTCTTCAACGGTTTGCCACTTGGGTTGATCAATTATCCCAACTCGAAAACCTTGTGATTCCAATAATCGCCCAATTAATGCCATACCAAAACTGGGTAAATCTACATAGGCATCACCGGTAACCAAAATAATATCGCAGCTATCCCAGCCGAGTTGTTCCATTTCAGCCTGGGTGCGTGGTAAATAGGTGGAAATACCATAGCATTCAGCCCAGTATTTATCGTAATTGAAAATATTTTTTGGGAATTGATGTTTTTGTGGAAGCATGATTTAGTGGTTAGTGGTTAGTGGTTAGTGGTTAGTGGTTAGTGGTTAGTGGTTAGTGGTTAGTGGTTAGTGGTTAGTGGTCAGAAAATTGTATCTTAAAATTCCTATCTGCCAAGTTCTACAAGTGCTATTTAGAGGTTTTCAAGTACCTTAATTCAGGACTAAGGGGGCGGAGTCAAGAACGAACCGACTCGATTTAAATAAAGTCAGTTATTATTTTATCCTAGAAAACGCAGTTGACTTCGTAGCGAGGTCCAATTAAGTGCTGAAGATTAAGGATTTTATGGGTTATTTTGGTTTTTCTTGTAGTCACCCTACTGGTGAAGTCAAAATGTTCCAGAAAATCCTTAAGATTTAGTGCTTAAGGGGACCGCAGTAGATGGCAACTGCGTTTTCTAGGTTTATATCTGTTTTTAAGTTAAGCTCTATTCTATTTTGACTCCGACCCCGAAAAATAATTTAGGTTAAAACGAAAAAGGGGAACTAAAAGTTCCCCTTCTCATCCATGAGTTATTTTCTACCAGAATTATTCTTCTGATGCAGCCTCGGCAGAATTTTCTTCCGCTTCAACCGCTTTCATACTTAAACGAATTCGACCTTGTTTGTCGATTTCAAGCACTTTAACTTTAACTGTTTGTCCTTCTGATAGCTTGTCACTCACGTTATTAACACGTTCATCACAAATCTGAGAGATATGAACTAAACCATCTTTACCTGGAATAACCGAAACAAAGGCACCAAAATCCATAATCCGGTTAACTTTACCAGTATAGATTTTACCCACTTCAACGTCAGCAGTAATTTCTTCAATACGGCGACAACATTCTTGTCCGGCAGCATTGTCAGCTGAAGAAACCTTAACTTCGCCATTATCAGAAATATCGACAGTAGCACCCGTTTCTTCTTGAAGTGCCTTAATTGTTGCACCACCTTTACCAATTAAATCACGAATCTTTTCAGGGTCGATTTGGATGGTTAAAATTCTTGGCGCATAGTCAGACATATCGGTATTTGGCGTAGAAATCACTTGTTCCATTTCATCAAGAATATGGAAACGAGCATCTTTAGCTTGGGCTAATGCAATTTCCATGATTTCTTTGGTGATACCTTCGATTTTAATGTCCATTTGTAAGGCATTAACACCATCTTTAGTGCCAGCAACTTTAAAGTCCATATCACCTAAATGATCTTCATCACCTAGAATATCCGTTAATACGGCGAAGTTGTCTTCATCTTTAATCAAGCCCATCGCAATACCGGCAACAGGAGATGAAATGGGTACTCCGGCATCCATTAAGGATAAGCTGGTACCACAAACTGAAGCCATAGAGCTAGAACCATTAGATTCAGTAATTTCTGAAACTACGCGAATGGTGTATGGAAATTCTTCAATTGAAGGCATTACCGCAGCAACACCACGCTTGGCTAAACGACCATGACCAATTTCACGACGCTTAGGTGTACCAACACGACCACATTCACCCACACTGAAAGGAGGAAAATTATAATGCAACATGAAAGAATCTTTATAACTTCCTTCTAAAGCATCAATAATTTGTGCATCTCTAGCAGTACCTAAAGTAGTCACAACCAAGGCTTGGGTTTCACCACGCGTGAATAAAGCCGAACCATGAGTTCTTGGTAATACACCGGTACGCATCATTAAAGGACGAACGGTTTTAGTATCACGACCATCAATACGAGGATTACCAGCTAATACACTACCACGGACTACTTTCTTTTCTAATTTATAGAAAGCACCGCATAATTCATCACTATTCCAACGAGGCTCGTCTTCAGCTGCAATTTTTTCAATCAAAGCGTTACGAATATCATCTAAGGTATTCAATCGTTCTAGTTTATCGCTGATTTTGTATGCTTCGGAAACACTGGCTTCACATTCGCTAGCTACCGCATCAGTTAATTCAACATTAACTTCAGGGGCAGTCCATTCAATAGCTGGAGTATTAACTTGAGCAGCAAAGTCTTTAATCGCATTAATCGCAACTTGGAACTGTTCATGACCGAACATCACCGCGCCTAACATTACGTCTTCAGGCAATTCATCTGCTTCGGATTCAACCATCAACACGGCTGATTCAGTTCCCGCTACAATTAGGTCTAAAGCTGACTCGTCTAATTCTTCGCGGCCTGGATTTAAGACATACTCATTGTCATCGTTATAACCCACGCGACAAGCACCAACTGGCCCGTTAAAAGGTGCGCCTGAAATAGACAAGGCTGCTGAGGCACCGATTAAAGAAGGAATATCTGGGTCAATATCGGGATTTAAGGAAACAACCGAGGCAATAATTTGGATTTCGTTATAATAGCCCTTGGGGAACATAGGGCGTAAAGGGCGGTCAATCAGGCGGCTAACTAACGTTTCTTGCTCTGAAGGACGTCCTTCGCGTTTGAAAAAACCACCAGGTATTTTACCTGCTGCATAAGCTTTTTCTTGGTAGTCAATGGTCAGAGGGAAGAAATCGGCTCCCGGTCTGGCTTCTTTTTTGACAACTGCTGTAACCATGACGACAGTACCAGCCATGTCAACTATTACTGCACCTGAAGCTTGTCTTGCTATTTCACCTGTTTCCAGGGATACAGTATGTTGTCCGAACTGAAATTCTGTTTTGATTGGTGTCACACTATTCTCCGCATGAGCATATTTTATGCTCTGATTTTATATAGTATTGAATTCGGTATTTTATGGAATTTAGCCAGATGTTTGAAAACAAACATCTGGCCTGTTCCACAGAATTTTATTGGAGATCTTATTTACGTAGGCCTAATTTGCTAATGATAGCACGGTAACGTTCCACGTCTTTTCTTTTTAAGTAATCAAGTAATTTACGACGCTGACTAACAACACGTAATAGACCTTGACGTGAGTGATGGTCATGGATATGGTCTTTGAAGTGACCTGATAAATCAGTAATTCTTGCCGTTAACAAAGCAACCTGAACCTCGGTTGATCCGCTATCATTTTCATTTTTACCATAGGTGGCAACGATCTCTTTCTTTTGTTCTGCTGTAAGCATTAATTCGCTCCTAAATCATTAATAATCCAGTCTTCTCAAACCGGGGCAATTAAATATAAACCCGCATATTCTACCTGCAAACGTCAGTTCGAACAAGTACTAAGCGGCGCCGTAATATACATCGGATTTTAATTAGGCGCAAGAACCTTCGATATTAAATAAACATTCTTTTGGGTTTTAAATGGACAACACCCTCATCACTAAAGCTGAGTTCTCCCAAACCTAAGAAGACTTTTTCAGGGTTATAAATTCGAAATTTCACTTCATAGTAGGAGTTTTTAGCCGATAGTTCTCTCACTTGTTCATTGGACAGCAGTATAATCCGGCCAAATTTAATATCACTGGTTTGTTCTGAATTTAGTTCAATTGACGGATAAGAGAGTAGGGCAGTATCAGTTTCTAACAAAATATCGTCCAAGTGATTTCCTGCTATGGCCTCTGCCACTTCTTCTATATTACAGCTATTGCTCAGATTAAATGGCCCGGCTTCAGTTCTTCTTAAGGCGGCTAAATGGGCTCCACAGCCTAATTGTTGCCCAATATCTTCTGCTAAGGTTCTAATATAAGTACCTTTAGAACATTTAACATCTATGGTTAATTGCTGTTCTGAATAATTCAAAAAGTTAAGTTCATAAATCGTTATTTGCCTAGCCTTTCGTTCGACTTCTACCCCTTTTCTAGCCAATTTATAGAGCGGCTGACCTTGATGTTTTAGGGCCGAATGCATAGGAGGTACTTGTTCTTGAAGACCGACAAATAACTCCAGAATCTGTTGAAGTTGCTGTTGGCTAAATTCAGGAACAGAGGATTGTTGGATAACCTCCCCTTCTTTATCTCCGGTATTAGTAATGGCTCCCAATTGTAAAGTCGCTTGGTAACGCTTATCAGCATCTAACAAAAACGAGGAAATTTTAGTCGCATGGCCAAAACACAAGGGTAATACGCCACTGGCAAGAGGATCTAAAGCACCTGTATGTCCGGCTTTTTGGGCTTGCAGTAAATATTTGACTTTTTGTAGCGCCTGATTGGAAGAAAGACCTAGAGGCTTATCGAGATTGATGATGCCATCAATAATCTTTCCTTTCCGGGTGCGAGTTTTATATTTTGACATAGCGGAGGAAACGAAAAGTAGGGGAAACGAAGATTGACGAAAAAATACAAAAAATACCAGGTATTACTGAGGTTCCCAATTTTTTTTATTGTGAGTCCTCGTCATCATGATTCATGCGACGATTATCATTGGCAATCACCTCATCGATTAACTGAGACATTTCTGAACCTCGAATCACCGAATCATCATAACGAAAGTCTAAGCGCGGTACATTGCGAATAATAATTCGTCGGCCTAATTGAAAACGTAAGAAAGAAGCCGCCTTTAATAGTCCTTTCTCGGCTTCTTTTATTACTTCATTTAGTTCTTCGCCTTTAGCAGCATCGACAACGGTAAAAAATACTTTTGCAACGCTCAAATCTTTAGAGACTTCTACCGCCGTGATACTCACCTTTTGCAAGCGTGGGTCCTTGACCTCACGCTGCAATAAAACAGCTATTTCACGCTGGATCATCTCACCAATACGACGAGTACGACTATAATCAGTCGGCATTAAAGTGTCCTTTTAACCTGAGTACGTTCGTAGACTTCGATTTGATCGCCCACTTTAACATCGTTGTAGTTTTTCACCCCAATACCACATTCAGTACCAGATTTAACTTCAGCAACATCGTCTTTATAACGACGTAAGGATTCTAGTTCGCCTTCGTAAATCACCACATTTTCACGTAAAACGCGAATTGGGTTATTACGTTTAACCGTTCCTTCAGTAACCATACAACCGGCGATAGCTCCGATTTTAGGCGCTCTAAAGACATCCCGAACTTCAGCCAAGCCAACAATTTCTTCCTTAAATTCAGGAGCAAGCATTCCTGTCATGGCTGATTTGACTTCATCGATAATGTCATAAATCACACTATAATAATGTAAATCGATGCCTTCACTCTCAATCAATTGCTTTGCAGATTGTCCGGCACGGACATTAAAGCCCATTAAAATTGCGCCAGAAGCCACGGCTAATTGTGCATCAGATTCTGTAATACCACCAACACCATTAGCCACAATTTTAACTTTCACTTCTTCGGTAGATAACTTGGTTAATGAATCGGCAATCGCTTCTGCAGAACCTTGTACATCGGCCTTTAGGATAATATTTAGGTTTTTAACTTCGCCGCTGTCCATGTTATTGAACATATTTTCCAGTTTCGCCGCTTGTTGCTTCTGCAACTTGGTATCACGATAACGTCCCTGGCGGAATAAGGCCACTTCACGAGCTTTTCTCTCATCTTTAACAGCCAATACCTCAGTACCTGCTAAAGGAGCGCCAGATAAACCTAAAATTTCTACCGGTATAGAAGGTCCGGCTGATTTAATTGTTTTACCATTTTCATCGAGTAGGGCGCGTACACGACCAAAATCAGAACCGGCAATTAACATATCACCCTTAGACAAAATACCAGATTGAACCAATACCGTCGCAACCGTACCACGACCTTTATCTAAACGAGATTCAACCACTACCCCTTTGGCAGGACCATCAGGAATTGCTGTTAACTCCATAATTTCTGCTTGGATAGATATAGAATCTAATAATTCATCAATTCCTTGACCGGTTTTTGCCGACACCGGTAAAAACATGGTATCACCACCCCAGTCTTCCGGGATGACATCCATTGCAGCCAACTCATTTTTGACTCGATCAGGATCAGAAGTTTCTTTATCGATTTTATTAATAGCGACAATAATTGGTACTTCTGCCGCTTTGGAGTGTTGAATAGCTTCCTTGGTTTGAGGCATAACCCCATCATCCGCAGCTACAACAATGACTACGATATCAGTAATATTGGCACCACGAGCACGCATAGAAGTAAAGGCCGCGTGTCCCGGAGTATCCAAGAAGGTAATCATGCCACGGTCGGTATCCACATGATATGCACCAATATGTTGGGTAATCCCCCCCGCTTCGCCAGAGGCTACACGAGTTTTTCGAATATGGTCGAGTAATGAAGTTTTACCATGATCAACGTGTCCCATAATAGTGACAACTGGAGCGCGTTGAACTTTATCACCGTCGAAATGCTCTTCAATTAAAACATCTTCCATGGCAGTTTCATCCAACATTACTGGAGTATGTCCTAGTTCTTCAACCACAATCGATGCAGTCTCTTGATCAAGCATTTGATTAATAGTGACCATAGACCCCATTTTCATCATGACTTTAATAACTTCAGCGGCCTTAATCGACATTTTCTGAGCCAAATCACCAACCTTAATGGTTTCTGGAATTTCAACTTCAAAGACTTTCTTCTTAGTTGGTGTTGAGAAAGCATGTTTACTTCTTAACTCTTCACTAATCGCTGCCGCTTTTTGCTTGCCTTTACGTTTTTTATCTTTTGCAGAACGGCCACCCGGCAAATGCAATTCACGTTCTTCGCTATCACTCTTGCCACGTTTTCCTTTACGTTTACCTTTTGCAGGCTTGCTATCTGAGTGAGAAGGTTTTGCTGGCTGAGCTTCCTTAACAACTGGTTTTGCAACTGCTTTGTTTGTTTTTACTTGTTCTAATTCGGCGGTTTTTAATTTTTCAGTTTCTAAGGTTGCTTGAGCTTCACGCGCTTTACGCTCATTCTCTTCACGTTCCAAACGTTCTTGCTCTTCACGTTCCTCACGCTCTTTACGCTCTTGCTCTTCACGCTCTTGTTCTTCCTGTATTTGTCGAACCTGATCAACTTCGCGTAATTTTTTCTCACCAGCTTCAATAAGCGATTTCTCTTCTTGCTTTTGTTGTGCTGCAATCAGTTCTTCTTCAGAAGGTTCTTGTTTAGGTGGCTCTTCTAATAAGCTACGTTTCACATAGGTACGTTTTTTTCGAACTTCGACTTTAACCGCTTTACTTCCAGAGGTATGTATTTCACTGGTAGTTTTACGGTTCAATGTAATTTTTTTCGGTTTTTCGTCAGCACCATGCTTATTTCTTAAAAAGCCCAGTAACTTTTGTTTTTCGTCATCTGTGATATTGGTGTCTTTACTTTTTTCACCAATTCCTGCTTCTTTCATCTGCTCAAGTATACGCTCAACCGGCGCGCCGACTGATTCAGCGAATTTTGCAACTGTAATATCAGACATAAATTATCTCCTCACCGTTAAGCGTTTACTCTTCATTTTCAAACCATGGTTTTCTAGCTTCCATAATCAATTCTGCAGCCCGTTCTTGATCAATTCCATCAATCTCCAACAAATCGTCAACTGATTGTTCAGCTAAATCTTCCATCGTAATAATATTTCTGGCTGCCAATTTATGGGCAGTCTGTTCATCCATACCAGCTACGGCAAATAAATCCTTAGCCGGCTCAGCATCACTTAGTTTTTCTTCGCTGGAAATCGCTCGTGTTAATAAGACATCCTGAGCCCTGCTACGTAGGGCATTAACTATGTCTTCATCAAATTCTTCGATTTCCAGCATTTCATGGATAGGTACATAAGCAACCTCTTCAATCGAGGTAAATCCTTCGTTGACCAGAATAAATGCAACATCCTCATCAACTTCTAGTTCATCCATTAGTTTTTGCAAGACGACTTTAGACTCTTCTTCGGTTTTGGCCGATGCTTCTTCTTCTGTCATCACATTGAGTGTCCAGCCTGTTAATTGACTGGCAAGCTTAATGTTTTGTCCACCGCGTCCTATTGCTTGTGACAATTGTCCCTCGTCAACAGCGATATCCATACTATTTGATTCTTCATCCACCACAATAGAAGATACTTCAGCTGGAGCCATAGCATTTATTACAAATTGAGCGGGAGAATCATCCCACAAAATAATATCTACCCGTTCCCCACTAAGTTCATTTGATATCACTTGAACTCGAGAACCTCGCATTCCAACACAGGCACCGATAGGATCAATTCGGCTATCATGAGCCAATACGGCAATTTTTGCTCTGAGGCCAGGGTCTCTTGCAGCCCCTTTAATCTCAATTAATCCATCACCAATTTCGGGTACTTCTACCGAAAATAATTTGGTTAACAATTCGGGACAAGAACGACTCAAGGTCAATTGCGGCCCGCGAGTTTCTTTACGAACATTTTTCAAATAACCTCTTAAACGGTCACCATTTTTAATTTGTTCGCGAGGAATCATTTCTTCACGAGGAATTATCGCTTCGACATTATTACCTAAGTCAACAATAACATTCCCCCGCTCCAAGCGTTTTACTGTACCGCTAAGCATTTCACCTATTTTTTGGCTATACTCTTCTAGAATTTGAGTTCGTTCCGCTTCACGAACCTTTTGAACAATAACTTGTTTGGCAGTTTGGACCGCGATGCGCCCGAAAGCAACAGACTCAATTTCTTCCCTAATATAGTCTCCAGGTTTTAAGTCGGGATGTTCTTCTTGAGTTCGAGAAAACAAAACTTGTTGTTCCTGATTTTCAAGTGGATCAACATCATCATCTAATATGAGCCAACGGCGATAGGTTTTATATTCGCCATTATCTCGGTCAATCTCTACGCAAACATCAATATCTTTTGCATTTTTCTTTTTAGTGGCGGATGCCAAGGCCGCTTCAAGAGCCTGAAATATAATTTCTTTATCAACACTTTTTTCATGCGAAACAGCATCTACTACCAGTAAAATTTCTTTGCTCATTTTATTACCTTGATGATATGCCTAACCCTACTAAGCTGAATAACTTCCTTAAAACCAGAATAAACTTCTATTATATTTGATTGTTTTTAAGGAACTAAAACTGTGCGACCAGATTCGCTTTAGCAATATTATTAATTGCCAAACAATATTCTTCATTATCAACTTCAAGAATGATGTTTTCATCTTCTACGGCTGACAATATCCCCCTAAATTTCTTTCGATTTGTTCCTTCTACAGGCATAACCAGCATTAGCTTAATTTCATGTCCTATAAACTGAACATAGTGCTCTTTGGTAAACAAAGGTCGATCCATCCCAGGAGAAGAAACTTCTAAGGTATATTCTCCCGAAATGGGGTCTTCCACATCGAGTACGGCACTCACCTGTCGGCTTACATCCGCACAATCGTCGACGCTAATCCCTTGCTCTTGATCAATGTATATTCTTAAAATTGAACCATTTCCCTGGTTTAAAAATTCAAGTCCCACGAATTCATAATCCATCGCCGTAACAACAGGTTCTAATAACTCCTGTAAGGTACTAGAATTATTTCTTTTGCCATAAATTGAAGACATAAACTTACTTTCACCAGCTATTTAATATAAAACTGAAAAATTCTTTGACCGCTTCTGTTCCCAGCAAATATAGCTCCAGAAACAAAAAAAGGGCTAAAAGCCCTAATATACATCCCAATAAAAACAGCAGGGACAAGGATTAATAATTTCCTTCATAATGAAGGAAGCTTCGTGGACATGTCCACGAAAGCCGCATAATTATAAAGACAGTCGAGTCATAAATAAAGCTATTTATTTAGAAAAGAGTGGAATATTTTCGACAATGGCTGAACTAAGCGCAAAAAATTGTATTATTCCTCACCTTTCTCCCCACCTTTTTTCATTTTCTTGCCTTCTGCTGCTCGCTGCTTACGAACCGCTTTGGGATCAGCAATGAGCTTACGGTAAATTTCTATTCGATCTTTATGCCTTAACACAGCATCGAGTTTAACTAATTTAGAAAAAACACCTAATTTATTAACTTTAAGGTCAATTTCAGGAAATTCCGTTAATATTCCTGATGCGTTAATAGCCTCTTCCACAGTTGAATTTTCATCCACCCAAGTTTCTAATATGACTTGACGCTGAGGCGTTGCGTAAGCCACTTCAATAAGAATTTGATGTGCCTTACAGGTCTCTTCAGGAGATATTATTTCATCCATATACTGATACTGCCCTTTTACAAAACGAATCGACCATGGAATTAGCGATTTGGCTAAATATGGGATTTAGCGCCATTCCAACTAATTTATTGCTAAACTCAAAATCCAGGTCGAGCGAAATTTTACTGCAATCATCGGCTAATATATCAAAACGCCAAATACCTTCCAAACGTTTAAATGGACCTTCAATTAGCCGCATTTCTATGATCTTATTTTTTTGCAAACGATTCAATGTGGTAAAAGATTTTTTAAATCCTGAATGATTAATGGTAATGCTTCCCTTAATCTCATCATTAGTTTGCATTAATACTTTTGAGCCCGCACACCAGGGTAGAAACTCACTATACCGATTCACATCTAATACCAATGCATACATCTTTTCTGTATTGTAAGGAATCAGTGCATTTTTACTAATTGTCGTCACTAGCTATCCAAATTATTCAAAAGTAACAAGTTATTTATTGCCAATAATTACCAGCCCATAATATTTTTAATATAGGCAATAATACCCAATGCATTTAAAAATACAATAACCACTGCGGTAGGAGCGACATATTTTACCAGAATTTGCCATATCTGATAAGTCTGTTCATGCATATCAAATTCTTCTTCACTATGCTGACGTTTCATTACCCATCCGGCATAAATAGCAATAAACAGACCGCCTAAAGGTAGCATAATATTTGAAGTAAGATAGTCAAAGAAATCAAACATCGTGGCATCTTTAAGGATCACAAACTCACCATAGGCACTGGGAATGGTCCAAGAAAAGTTAAAGTCTGAAAGGATGTTAAATGAAAATAAAGTTAATAAGCCTACACTCCAAACAATAATACCAAACACTACCGACGCATAAACTCGACCTAACCCAAAAGTATTCATCCCCCAAATTACCACGGGTTCAATAATCGAAATAGCGGAAGTCCAAGCAGCAAAAACTAATAAAATAAAAAATAAGGTTCCGAAAAGACTACCAAAAGACATATGCCCGAATGCCAGAGGCAAGGTTTGGAAAATCAATCCTGGTCCCGCTCCAGGTTCCAAACCATTGGCAAAAACGATGGGAAAAATCACTAAACCAGCAATGATGGCAACCAGTGTATCCATTATAGCAATCCAGACGACAGAGCTTGCAATTGAAGCCTCTTGTGGTAAATACGAACCATAGACCATAATTGCACCCATACCTAAACTCAGAGTAAAAAAAGCATGTCCCATGGCGGATAATACCCCTTCAGCGGTAACTGCATCAAAGTCAGGCGTAAATAAAAAGGCAACGCCTTGAGAAAAATATCCGGTGTCAATAGAGTATCCCAAAAGTACTAGTAATAGTACAAACAACAATGGCATGAGAGTGGTTACGGTTCGTTCCAGACCACCTTTTACGCCTCTTGCCACTACCGTCATGGTCATCAAGGTGAATATGGTATGCCAGGCCAATAATCGTTCGGGATCACTAATCAGTTCAACAAAGATGCTCTTGACCCCCTCTACTTGCTGATCGACAAAAATACCAGCAGCCATACGTGGAACATAGGCCATTGCCCAACCTGCTATCACACTATAATAGGAAAGAATCAAAAACCCGGCGGCAATCCCCAACCATCCCAGATAACCCCAAGCCTGATTATGCCCTGATTCAGCCGCCAGTTTTTTCATGGTGCTAACCGGATCCAACCGCCCACGTCGCCCTAACATGGTTTCTGCCATCATTATGGGAATACCAATAGCCGCGATACAAGCGAGATAAATTAAAACAAAGGCTCCGCCACCATTAACCCCGGTAATATAAGGAAACTTCCAGATATTCCCCAAGCCAACCGCTGAACCTGTTGCCGCCATAATAAAGACAAACCGGGTTGACCATTGTCCATGTACATAGACTGATTTTTCTGCCATCTAACTAGCCTTTTTATTATTTTTAAACTGTTTTTCGGGATTCTGGTTTTATTCAAACCCACATTTTCCGTGAAATCAAGTCCATGCTCAAGAAAAATTCAGTAAAAATCTTCTATCTCTCTGTATTGATCGACTATAATAGCCCGCATGGGAAAAAAGAAAGCTAAAACACCGTCTAATACGATTGCACAGAATAAAAAAGCACGCCATGATTATATTCTAGAAAATGAACTAGAAGCAGGCTTGGTTTTGGAAGGCTGGGAAATCAAGAGTATACGAGCAGGCAAGGTACAAATCCGTGATAGTTATGTTTATATCAAAGATGGCGAAGCCTTTGTCTTTGGCATTGTGATCACGCCATTGTTGTCTGCATCTACGCATGTTAACCCTGTGCAACAGCGTAATCGTAAACTACTCCTACACAAATACGAAATAAATCGATTAATCGGTGCAGTAGATCGCAAGGGGTATAGTATTTTGGCTCTTGCTTTATATTGGAAAGGTAGTCGTGTCAAATGTAAAATTGCTCTAGGTAAGGGTAAGCACTTATACGATAAACGTGCCACCGAAAAAGAACGCGATTGGGGTCGAGAGAAATCACGCTTAGCTAAAATCCGAACCTAACAACCAATAAACAACCATTTAGGGCCATTTCTATTTTGTGGCCCTAAATCAAACTTGCCTTTTCTAATAAACCAAATATATCTACGCTTGTAATTCAATCGTTAAACCCCATATAATACCCTAACGCTTGGGGGCGAAATTGGCTTCGACGTGGGCGAGGAAACCCAAGGTGCATGTCGAGTATACAGATCACTCGTAAAAATGTCTGTCGTAAAATAGTTGCAAACGATAACAACTACGCGCTCGCTGCTTAAAAACCAGTAGAACGCTGTCTGACTGGAGCCGTGCTTATGCGTCCAGGTTCTCACCTTCGGGTATGGAACGTTCAGGCATCATCTCTCATAAGATCGCGTGGAAGCTTGCCTGTGGCAGAAACGTTAAAACTTAACAGGAATATCTAATCTGAGCTTGCACTTCGGCGCTTATTAGATTAATTAAATGAAGTGGCTAAACATGTAGAGCCGAAGGCAGACCGTTTGCGGACGGGGGTTCGACCCCCCCCGCCTCCACCATTATTTTATCAAATACCAGAGAGTAACTATTCACAGTTACTCTCTGTATTTCTTTAGGGAATGAATGCACCACACTCATATATAGGTACGACGCCAACACATCTAGCATATTTTGGATAAAACTTCTTCAAAACTCTATGTTTTTAATTCTAAAAAAACTCTGTTGCCATCAACTGCGTTTTTTTAGGTTCAATTCTCATCGGCTGATATTTTTCTCAAAACCCAATCCAATCCACTGCCTGGCAATAACCGTTTTAAAGTACCCAATAAATAAGTAGGAAAAGTTACATAGTAACGAGACTTTGGTTTTTCGCTATCCAATGCATGTAACAATTTAGTATAAACAGCTTCTGGACCGAGCGTAAAAGGAGCTGCAGGCCCTTCTTTTTTCAAACGTTCTTCAATTGCCTGATATTTTTCCTTAAAAAAGCTATTTTCTTTAACAATATTTTCTTGGTATTTTCGAAAAGCATTTTCCCGAAATTTACTCGTAATAGGGCCTGGTTCAATTAATGAGATATAAACCCCACTATTATGCAGTTCCAAACGTTGAGTATCAGCAAAACCTTCCAAGGCATATTTTGAAGCATTATAAGCCCCCCTAAACGGAAGAGAAACTAGTCCTAACACGGAACTATTGTGGATAATGCGTCCATAACCCTGTTTACGCATTAAAGGGATTAACTTATTAGTCAATTGCATAGTACCAAATAAATTGGTCTCAAATTGTTCTCTGATTACATCCCGAGTCAGGTCTTCTACAGCCCCAGGTTGACCATAGGCACCATTATTAAATAGCGCAAATAACTCATTATTGGTTCTATCTAACACTGTATTTAAGCCTGAATCAACGGAGGCCGCATTGCTTAAATCCAATTGCACACTTTCAAAACCTTGTTCGAGCAACATTTCTACATCTGCAATTTTACGTGCCGTGGCAAAAACCCGATGACCATCTTCTTTCAAACGTTGTGCACAGTGCAGCCCTATTCCACTAGAGCATCCGGTAATTAAAATCGTTTTTGACATTAAAAGTATTTTCGTTAATTTAAAGAAATCATAGTATAAATGAGTATGCTCAAACTTCCTAAAATATTGATATAAAGCTTTAAAGTTTTCGATTTCTCTGCCGATTTAATCTTTGACCCATGCCAAAACTAACTGGGTATTGTATAATTACCCTCTTTTGAATAAAGAGTAAAAATTTTAGGTATTTATTTGTGGATATAGCAACGCTCATAGGAATTGTAGGCGCACTAATCATCATTGCAGTTGCAATGGTGTTGAGTGGAGGGATTATATTATTTATCAATGTTCCCTCTTTTCTCGTGGTATTTGGTGGAGCAACCTTTGCGGTACTTGCCTGTTTTCCATTAGCCATGACCACTGGCTCAATGAAGGTATTTCTTAAATCACTATTAGCCAAGCCAGACAATCCAAACGATTTAATTGAAAAAGGCATCGAGCTGGCGACAGTTGCTCGAAAGGAAGGAATTTTAGGCTTAGAAGGACAAGATATCCCCAATGAATTCCTTTCAAAAGGCATTAGCCTATGCGTCGACGGACACGAACCTGACTTTGTTCAACGTATGCTAAACAAAGATATCAGCTTAGCAGTAGAACGACATGAATGGGGACAAAAGTTTTTTATGAAAATTGCCGATATGGGACCAGCCATGGGCATGATTGGTACCCTAATTGGTCTGGTGGGTATGTTGGCTAATATGGATGATCCGAAAACCATTGGTCCCTCCATGGCAGTTGCATTGTTAACGACACTATATGGGGCTATTTTAGCCAATGCCGTTTGTATCCCAATTGCAGATAAGTTGGCCTTTAGAGCCGATGAACAACGATTAAGCCGAGTATTGATTCTTGAAATTATTGCCGCTATACAGGAAGGTATCAATCCTAAGGTTATGACAGATATGCTACAATCTTATCTGCCTGAAGGTAAACGGGCCACACAAGAGTAATATCATCTAATAATGCACCTAAAAGACTAGTATATGGAGAACCGTTATGGATGATGAATGCCCAAAATGTAAATGCCCGGCGGGAATTCCCGCCTGGGTATTAACATTTGCCGACTTAATGTCTCTATTAATGTGCTTTTTCGTATTATTGCTATCCTTCTCGGAAATGGATGTGCAAAAATTTAAACAGATTGCCGGCTCCTTGAAAGTCGCATTTGGTGTGCAACGGATTATCGAAGCCGTAGAAATTCCTAAAGGGACTAATATTGTAGCCAAAGAATTTAGTCCTTCACCTCCTCAACCCACAGTAATCAATGAAGTTCGTCAAAAAACCATTGATGAAACCAATCAAGAATTAATTCTGGTTAAAAAAATTCAAGGTCTACAAGCTGAGCAGACTGAACTGACTAAAAAAATGGGACAAATGGATAGTCAGTCCGAAGAAGCCAAAGAGATCCAGGAAAAAATTAAGGTTTTAGAGGCTGAAGAAACTGAGGCACAGAAGAAATTAGAAGAATTGCAGAATCAAATTGGCCAATTGCAACAGGCTGAGATTCAGGAACAGGCATCTGAATTCCAATCTCAATTAGAACAAGAAATTCAAAATGAGATCATTGAAATTGAGACGAATCGTGAAAGTTTCTTGATTCGAATTCGCGACAAAGGTTCCTTTAGCTCGGGAACAGCCTCTCTAACGGATGATTTTATTGACGTACTGGAAGTCATTAAACGTGAGTTGGAAAAAATTAAAGGTGGAATTATTGTGGCAGGGCACACAGATAATATTCCCATTAGTTCAAGTGCATTCCGTTCTAATTGGGATTTATCAGCCGAACGTGCTGTTTCGGTCGTACAAGAATTATTGTATGAAAGTACAATTCCACAAGAACGGGTTAGTGTGCAAGCCTTTGGAGATTCCAGGCCTTTAGTTGATAATGAAACTCCAGAAAATCGGGCTCAAAACCGACGTGTTGAAATAATAATTTCAAAATCAGCAACCGAGTTAAATTCATTAGATAATAAAGATAATTCCAAAGAAAAGGAAAATACCAACGATACTGAAAAAACAACTAACCGGGAAGAAACTCAAAATAAGGAATCCGAACTACCGGAAGCAGCCAAAGCTGAAAGTAAACCGGCAACACCTCAGTCAACAGAACCTCGAAAAGAACAAGCAGCTACAACAGGGCAGCAAAATCCTGAAGATTCTGATATTATTAAAACCGAACGACCTGAGCCTGCAATTAGTGAGGTTGAGGAACAGCCGGATGTGGACGATGTATTTATTCCATCAGATGAAGAACAACCCCCAAGTTTTATTAATTTTTAAATGATTAGGTAAGCATGGCAAAAAAAGATTCATCACAACCTGAGCGCAGAGAGTATTATCGAATTGAAGAGTCCATTTTAATGGCCTATTCAATTCTAGACTCCAATGATGAATCAAACCTTGTGGATAAGGCCGACTCAAGCTACGAGATTCTGTCCGAATTCGCCAATGTCAGTACCCAAATGAAAACCACTCTAGGGCGAATCTCAGAACGATCTGCCGATGTTGCTTCTTGTTTAAAAAGCCTCGATACGAAAATCAATTTATTGGCCCAAGTCATTCTGGTCAATGGTGAAGAACAAAACTTAAGCCGCCATGACATCAATATTAGTGCGGGTGGTTTAGCGTTTAATACCAACGAAAGTCTTGACACAGATATTCTGCTAAAAATAAAGCTTATTTTACCCCCGGACCTTTCTATACTGATATTAAAAGGCAAGGTAGTCAGTTGTATTCGACAAGATAATTTTCAATATCCCTACCAGGTTTCGATAGAATTTACTAATCTTAGCGATACCGATCAAGATACCATTGCTCGCCATATAATGCGTTTACAAGCGCAACAATTACGCCAAAGAAAAGAAAACCTTCGTTAATCGTGGCAAAATATACTTGAATTTTTCCTGAGTTATCCTCATCATAGAAACCAGTTTTAACTTTTTTTGAGAACGCTATGCCAATTTATGAATACCAATGCGGTGCATGTAACCATGAGTTTGAGGCCATGCAAAAAATGTCGGATGACAAATTAACCGATTGCCCTGAATGTAATAAGCCCGAGTTAAAAAAACTCATTTCAGCATCTGGCTTTCGCCTTAAAGGATCGGGTTGGTACGAGACCGATTTTAAAAAGGGAGCGCCAGCAAAAGCTAGTACCTCAAACACCGGTAGCTGCTCCAGTGGAAGTTGTGGATGCGGTTAGGTAAAACTATCGAACAATAATAGTCAGCGCACTTCAGCAAAAATTCAATCCATAAAAAAAGCCCTTATTTTTAAAAAATAAGGGCTTTTTTTATATTCAAAACTGATATAATGTCGGATTTTTTATTCTAACAGGGTAGTAACAGCATATGCGAAGCCATTTTTGCGGCCATTTAAATGAAGAACATATCGATCAACAAGTTCAATTGACCGGTTGGGTTAACCGTAGACGTGACCATGGTGGAGTTATCTTTGTTGATTTACGCGATAGAGAAGGCCTGCTCCAAGTCGTTTTTGATCCCGATGAGCCAGAAATGTTTAATATGGCTGAGCAAATCCGGAATGAATATGTATTGCAGGTAAATGGTAAGGTACGTTATCGTCCAGAAGGAACCGAAAACCCTGATTTACCCACTGGTAAAGTAGAAGTCTTAGCGACTAAGTTAGTGGTATTAAATAAATCCGAAACACCTCCTTTCCAAATTGATGATACCGATACCTCCGAAGAGCATCGATTGCATTATCGTTATATCGATTTACGTCGTCCAGAAATGCAACAGCGGATCATGATGCGTTCCAAAATTACGCGGGCATTGCGTAATTATTTAGATGATAAGGGCTTTTTAGATATTGAAACCCCCATTTTAACCAAAGCAACGCCTGAGGGCGCTCGCGATTACTTGGTTCCTAGCCGGACTCATCAAGGTGAATTTTTTGCCCTACCCCAATCACCACAGTTGTTTAAACAATTATTAATGATGTCGGGTATGGAGCGTTACTATCAAATTGTACGTTGTTTTCGTGACGAAGATTTACGAGCAGATCGACAGCCCGAGTTCACCCAATTAGATATAGAAACATCTTTTCTGGACGAAGAAAAATTAATGCTCATGATGGAAGAAATGATGCGCACTTTATTCGCCAGCGTATTGGAAGAACAGTTGCCAAATCCTTTTCCACGTATGACTTATGCAGAAGCCATGCAACGTTATGGCAGTGATAAACCTGATTTACGAATTGATATAGAGTTAGTTGAAGTCGCAGATGTTTTAGAAGAAATCGAATTTAAAGTCTTTTCTGGGCCTGCTAAAGATCCGGCTAGTCGAGTAACTGCACTTAAAGTACCTCAAGGTAATCAACTGTCTCGTAAACAAATAGACGAGTATACCAAATACGTTGGCATTTACGGGGCTAAAGGACTTGCCTATATTAAAGTCAATGAAATCGCCGCTGGTCGTGAAGGACTGCAATCACCGATTGTAAAATTCATTCCAGATGAAAGCTTAACTGCCATTTTGGAACGTACTGGAGCAGAAGATGGTGATTTAATCTTCTTTGGCGCGGATAAAACCAAAGTGGTCAATGAAGCATTAGGTGCCTTACGGATTAAAGTGGCGCAAGATCTTGGTTTGGTCAAACATGGTTGGAAACCACTTTGGGTGGTTGACTTCCCAATGTTTGAGTGGGACGAAAAGAGCGATCGCTGGAATGCTTTACATCATCCCTTCACGGCTCCCAATACGACAAGTACTGAAGAATTAAAAGGCAATCCTGGTGAATCCTTATCTCGCGCCTATGATATGATTTTAAATGGCACCGAACTTGGCGGTGGTTCAGCTCGTATCCATGATCAAGATATGCAAGCCGCCGTATTTGACATCTTAGGTATTGCAGACGACGAAGCCAAAGAAAAATTTGGTTTCTTATTGGATGCATTAAAATACGGATGTCCTCCACATGCCGGCATTGCATTTGGCTTAGATCGCTTAGTTATGTTAATGTCAGGTGCTAGTTCTATCCGTGAAGTTATGGCATTTCCTAAAACTCAGTCTGCCAGTTGTCTATTAACTGGCGCACCATCTGAGGTCAGCAGTGCACAAATGCGAGAGTTAGGGATTAAAATGCGTACTCCAAATCCCGTCACTGAGAAATAAAAAGATAAGTAATACAAGAGGTTTTTATGGCAGGTCATAGTAAATGGGCAAACATCCAACACCGTAAAAAAGGTCAGGATGCCAAACGAGGAAAGTTATTTACCAAATTTATCCGCGAAATTACCGTAGCAGCACGATTAGGTGGTCCGGATGCAGATTCAAATCCTCGTCTACGTGCAGTAGTCGATAAAGCCCTACGTGCCAATATGACACGTGACACCGTTGATCGTGCCATTAAACGTGGTGCAGGTGCCAATGATGCTGATAATTTTGATGAAATTCGCTATGAAGGATATGGACCAGCTGGTGTTGCCATTATGGTTGACTGTCTAACAGATAACCGTAATCGGACCGTCGCTGAAGTTCGCCATGCCTTTACCAAGGCCGGAGGTAATTTAGGTACCGATGGTTCCGTTTCTTATTTGTTTAGCAAAATTGGCATTTTATCCTACCCAGCCGGCAGTGATGAAGATACGATTATGGAAGCGGCATTAGAAGCAGGTGCTGAAGATGTGGAAACCAATGATGACGGCTCAATTGATGTCATCACTGATGAAAATAGCTTTATGGATGTTAAAGATGCCATGGCTGCTGCAGGATTAGAACCTGAAATGGCAGAAATTACCATGAAAGCATCCACTTCCGTTGACTTAGGTCTAGATGATGCACAAAAAGTAATGCGAATGGTTGATGCCTTAGAAGATTTGGATGATGTTCAGAACGTTTATTCTAACTCTGAATTTTCCGATGATATCATGGCTCAATTAGCCGAACTATAATGGAGGCTTAGTTTTAGCACTTTTCGGCCAACTTACATGGCATGAGAGAGCTAAAACCGAGCAAATGATACCAAGAAGACGTGAAACCCAGATCTGCAAAAATTATTCTTGGTATTGATCCCGGTTCACTAAATACCGGATATGGTCTTATTCGCAGTCAAGGTCAACACTTAACTTTTGTTGATTGCGGATATATTAAAACCGGTGGCGGAGACTTCCCTATCCGCTTACAAACGATTTTTAATGATCTTCAGGATGTTGTTAAGCAATATCAACCCGATGAAATGGCCATTGAAAGTGTCTTTTTATCACGCAATCCTGATTCAGCTTTAAAACTCGGACAGGCACGTGGTGCTGCCATTTGCGCCGTGATGGCAAAGGATATTCCTGTTTCCGAATATACCGCGAATCAAATTAAACAAGCCATTGTCGGTAAAGGCCACGCAGATAAACAACAGGTTCAACATATGGTGAAAATTCTCCTGAATCTATCCACAACACCTCAAGCCGATGCGGCCGATGCTTTGGCCGTAGCTATCTGCCATGCCAATACACGCAAGACAATGCATGCCTTTGCCAACAATGCCGCTAAACGCTATCCTCCCGAAGTACTTTCAGCCATTAGTGGTCGTCGGAAAAAGCGTTTTAAACTCTAGTTCACTAAAACTTTTACTCCTTTAAAATAGGTCAGCCCAAATAATGATTGGTCGTTTATACGGAAAGATTATAGAAAAACAACCACCGCATTTATTATTAGATGTCAATGGGGTGGGTTATGAAATATCCGCTTCGATGAGTACGTTTTATCAACTGCCTGAGCTAGATAAATCGATAATCCTCTATACACATTTGATCGTGAGAGAAGATGCCCATATTCTTTATGGCTTCTATAGCCAACAAGAACGCTCTTTTTTCCGCAGCCTAATAAAAATTAATGGGGTGGGTCCTAAATTAGCTCTGGCAATTTTATCCGGGATCAGCGGCGATGAATTTGTGCTTGCGGTTCAAAATGATGATATCACCCGCCTCACTCGCTTGCCCGGCATTGGTAAAAAAACTGCCGAGCGATTGATTGTAGAAATGCGTGATAAAATATCTGACTGGTTTAGCAGCTCACTGGCTCAAACACCGGATGCTCCATATCAAACCAGCCAACCTGCTAATAATATTATTCAGGAAGCCACTAGTGCCTTAATATCTCTGGGGTACAAACCAGTTGAAGCCAGTAAAATGATATCAAAGCTGGACAAGACCGATAAAAGCAGCGAAGATCTGATTAAATTAGCCCTAAAGAATAGTATTGGCTAGGAGCACGCTCCTATAATTCTGAGAACGCATATGCTTGAAAATGAACGCCTAATCGTAGCGGCCGAAACAAATAATGAAGATGTCGTGGATAAGGCCATCCGGCCTAAGCTATTACGTGAATATGTAGGCCAACCTAATGTCTGCAAACAAATGGAAATTTTTATTCCAGCGGCCAAGGCTAGAAATGAAGCGCTCGATCATGTTTTAATCTTTGGCCCTCCGGGATTGGGAAAAACCACCCTATCCAATATTATTGCCAATGAAATGGAGGTAAATATTCGTCAAACATCTGGCCCCGTTCTTGAACGCCCAGGCGACCTTGCAGCGCTTTTGACCAATTTAGAGGAAAACGATGTCTTGTTTATCGATGAAATTCATCGCCTAGGTCCCGTGGTCGAAGAAGTACTATATCCCGCAATGGAAGACAATCAATTAGATATTATGATTGGAGAAGGTCCTGCTGCCCGCTCTATAAAACTTGATCTTCCTCCATTTACCCTTATCGGAGCAACTACCAGGGCTGGTTTACTAACGTCTCCCCTACGAGATCGATTTGGTATCGTCCAACGCTTGGAATTTTATAATATTGCTGACCTAAGTCATATTGTAAAACGGTCCGCATCCATTATTGAGATAAGTATTGATGCTAAGGGTGCCGAAGAAATTGCCAAACGTTCACGCGGCACCCCCCGAATTGCTAACCGACTATTACGTCGAGTACGCGACTATGCCCAAGTGAAAGCGGACGGTCAAATTTCGGCTGAAGTGGCCGATCAAGCCCTAAATATGCTCGATGTTGACCATCAAGGTTTTGATATGATGGATCGCAAACTGCTGTTGGCAATTATAGAAAAATTTCAGGGTGGACCGGTGGGCGTGGAAAATCTAGCTGCCGCCATTAGTGAAGAAAAAGGTACCATTGAAGATGTATTAGAACCTTATTTAATTCAGCAAGGTTATATAATAAGAACCCAGCGAGGGCGAATGGCAACATCCATGGCCTATCAACACTTTGGGATCACACCTGAAAAAGAAACGTAATCTTAATGAACTGTTCTGAGATTTCCCTGTCTATTCCATTTATTTAAATAGAATGAAAATAAAAGATGCTTTACAATAAAGCCCATTTCTATGCGGTTTAGTCCGTATGGTTTTAATCAAAAAATATTAACACCTTAACGAAGCAGGAAATTCGCAAATGCATACCGATATGTCCATTATCAACCTCGTACTTGGAGCCAGTTTCCTGGTGCAGTTGGTCATGTTTGGACTTCTCATTGTTTCCATTATCGCTTGGACCATGATTTTTCATAAATGGCGTGTATTAAAACAAGCCCGCCTACATGCAGACTTATTTGAAAGACGATTTTGGTCTGGTGTCGATTTAGTCGACTTATACAAAGCCGTATCCTCTCAGGGTAAAGAATCTTATGGTATGGCAAATATTTTTGAAGCCGGTTTTAAAGAATACGCTAAATTGCATAAACAACCCGGTATAGTGCCCGATGCCGTTTTAGAAGGTGCTCAACGTGCCATGCGTGTTAGTCTTTATCGGGAAGTAGAAAAAGCAGAAGCAGGTCTTCCCTTTCTAGCTACCGTGGGTTCAACCAGCCCTTATGTCGGATTATTTGGAACCGTATGGGGAATTATGAATTCCTTCCGCGCTTTGGGCGAAGTTCAACAGGCCACCATGGCAATGGTCGCACCAGGTATTGCAGAAGCCTTAATTGCCACAGCGATGGGTCTTTTTGCGGCTATCCCCGCAGTAATTGCCTATAATCGTTTTTCCTATAGTGTAGAACGCATTGAAGGCCGTTATGACACTTTTATGGAAGAATTTTCCAATTTACTTAATCGTCAGGTACATTCCTAAAGTAAGGATTATTTAATATGTCCAAACGACATAAACGTAAACCCATGGCAGAAATCAACGTCGTTCCTTATATCGATGTTATGATGGTCTTACTGGTAATATTTATGATTTCTCAACCTTTACTGACCCAAGGGGTAAAAGTCGAATTACCGCAAGCAGAAACTGAAACCTTAGACTTAGATCCAGCGGATACCTTAATTGCTAAAGTCAATCTTGATGGCGAATATTTTTTAACCATCGGAAGTGGCGAAGAAAGGTCAGTCACCACTACTGAACTAATTGAACAAGTCCAAGCTCAATTAACAATCAACCCTAAGAGCTCAATTTTAGTCGCAGGCGATGAAAAAACCGAATATAAATTAGTCATGAACCTTTTGGCTTTACTTAATAACGCTGGTGTACCGAAGGTGGGTTTGATGACTCGCCCCTTAGAAGAAATAAAATAGATGGTAAATCTGTTTAGCAAATATAAACTCTCATTTTCACTCGCAGTGGTTTTCCATGTGGTGCTGTTTTCCGTGGTCTTTATGAATTGGCAGGCTAAACAAGAAAAGGCTCGTACAATTGTAATAAAGCAAGGTGATATTATCGAAGCCAAAGCCGTTAATATGGAAGCATTACAAAAAAACAACGAAAAAAAACTGGCCGATGAAAAAAAGAAACAACAAGAACTCAAAAAGCAAGCTGAATTAAAACGTAAAAAAGCCGAAGAAAAGAAACGCAAGCAAGAAAAGATAAAATCCGAGGAAAAACGTAAAGCGGAAGCGAAGATAAAAGCTGAGGCCAAAAAGAAAGAACAAGCCCGCAAAAAAGCCGAAGAAAAACGTCAGGCCGAAGCGAAGAAAAAAGCGGATGCCCAAAAAAAAGCCGAAGCCAAACGTAAAGCGGAAGAAATCAGAAAGAAAAATGAAATAAAGCGCAAAGCCGAAGAAAAACGCAAAGCGGAAGAAAAACGTAAAGCCGAGGCCGAAGCCAAGAAAAAAGCCGAGGCAAAACGCAAAGCCGAAGAAAAGCGCAAAGCAGAAGAAAGACAGCAAAAAGAAGAAGCCGAAGAAAGACGACGGGCTGAAGAAGAAAAACGTCTAGCCGCTATAGCGGAAGAAGAAGCTCGACTGGCTGAAGAGCGTAGCCGTTTAGAAGCACAACGTGCCAAAGGCATTGTAAATCGTCATGCTATTTTGATTAAAAATAAAATTACCCGTTATTGGCGTCGTCCTAATAGCGTGGATGTACGCCCCGTCTGTACTTTGAATATTAGAATGACTCCCAATGGTGAAGTAGTGAGTGTAAAGGTTATTAAAAGCAGTGGTAATTACGCCTTTGACCGCGCAGCAGAAAAAGCCGTTCGAGGCGCGTCCCCACTTCCCGTACCAAGAGATAAGAAGATATTTGAAGAAAATTTTAGAAGTTTAACGATTGTTTATGAGCCAGCGCAGTAAATTGAAAATTGAAAATTGAAAATTGAAAATTGAAAATTGAAAATTGAAAATTGAAAATTGAAAATTCTCTAAAAGAATAAATCAAAGAGGGTTTGAAGATATAAAATACATCCCAGTTTGGGTAAAGAATTTTGACGCAAATATCGACACAAGGATAAATACGCCTCTAAAATTTTTGACGTGCGTTTTTTCTCGAAAAATATGAGATATTTTTGTAATATGACATTGTTAAATTAGATGTGTGACTCATATATTTACAATTAAATCAGAACTAATAAATAGTGGAAATTTCCACTAAAATTTATTTTGGCACCAGCCCTTAAAAAAGCTTATACTTACAGACTATGCGTTTATATCAACTATTTTTTATTTTTTTATTTTTTTTAATTTCACAGACAGCCTCCAGTATTGAAATCGTGGTCAATGAGGGAGCTGAAGGTGCATTACCTATTGCAATTGTTCCCTTTGCCTGGAAAAATAATAATCAGCCTGGGAAGACTGATATTGCTGCGGTGATCCGTGCCGATCTAAGACGTAGCGGTATGTTTAGTCCTCTAGCGGTTAATACGCTTCCAGCTCGTCCAAATCTCGACACTCCAATTAATTACGAACGCTGGCGTGGAACCAGTGCTGAAAATCTGGTAATTGGAGATATTACCGCAACTTCAGGCGATCGCTATGAAGTACGTTTTAAAATGTTCGACGTTTATACTAAACAACAAATATTGGCTTATCGTTTTTCTATTAGTAAACGTAATATTCGTCGCGTAGCGCATCAAATCAGTGATATGATCTATGAGAAGCTCATCGGTGTTCGTGGTGCCTTCGACACGTTGATTGCTTATGTAATTGCAAATAATGATTTAAAACGTAATAAACGTACTTATACTTTAGCCGTGGCAGAATCTGACGGATTTAACGAACAAATCGTATTACGTTCCAAACAACCCATTATGTCACCCGCATGGTCTCCTAGTGGCAAACGCCTAGCTTACGTATCGTTTGAAAAAGGTCGTTCAATAATTTATATCCAGGAATTAAAAACGGGTAAACGTAAGCAAGTTTCTTCTTTCAAGGGTATCAATAGTGCCCCACGTTGGTCTCCAGATGGTAAACGTCTAGCCATCAGTATTTCTAAAGATGGTAATGCAGAAGTTTATATTCTTTATATTAATAGCGGTGTTTTACAACGTATTACCAATCACTATGGGATTGATACAGAACCCGATTGGGCTCCTGACGGCAAATCCATTGTTTTTACCTCTGATCGAGGTGGCAAGCCGCAATTGTATCAAATCAACATTGGTCCCAGAGGCAGAGCGGGAAATCCTCATCGCTTAACCTTTGAAGGCAATTATAATTCTCGTGGAAGCCATTCTCCTGATGGTAATTTTATTACCTATATTACCAGAGAAAATGGCTCATTTAGAGTCGCGTCGATGAATCTTAAAAACGGAGCAATACAAATCTTAACTCAATCCCGTTTAGATGAATCACCCAGCTTCTCTCCCAATGGTAAACTAATCATTTACGCCACAGAATTAAGGGGACGGGGGGTACTTGAGGTAGTATCCGTTGACGGGGCTTTATCTCCTCAGCGTTTAAGAGTTCGTTCGGGTGATGTTCGCGATCCGGCATGGTCGGGATTTCGTTCAAAAAAATAATAAATTATAGGATTGGAGAAAAAGATGTTAAAAATTGTAATGCTAATGCTTTTGTTGGTCTTAGCTGGCTGTACTACTACCGGCGGAGATAAAGATGGCGATGGTGCTCAAGTTGAAGAACGAACTGGAGACAGTAGTTCAAACCAGGACGCTCAAGCATCCGGAATGAAAGACGGCGAAGGAATGAATGGTTCTTCCATGTCCGATGCTCAAAAATATAGCATACAGGCATTAAATGATCCCAATAGTACTCTAAGCATTAGAACCGTTTACTTTGCTTTCGATAGCAGCGAGATTAGTGCAGAAAGTCAAGAACTATTAGTTGAACATGCACGTTTTTTAAGCTATAACCCAGAAGTTCAAGTCGTTTTGGAAGGACATGCCGATGAGCGTGGAACCAGAGATTACAACTTAGCCTTAGGTGAACGTCGTGCTAAATCAGTACACGAGTTTTTAACTGCTCAGGGTGTGAATCACACGCAGTTAGAAGTGATCAGTTATGGTGAAGAAAAACCCGTCGACCTTGAGCATAACGAATCGGCTTGGGCATTAAATCGTCGTGTTGAATTAATTTACCCATAATAAATTTGCACTGACCTTAATTTCATAAGGAAATTATCGATTAGAGTTGAGCAGCCTTCCCTTCCTGCTCAACGCTAATAATTTTTCTAGCATTTATATTTACTTGATTGGCCACTATGCGTAAATATCCAGTAATAATAGCCTTATTAATAGCAATTCCATTTATCCAGCCTATACATGCTGCGAGCAATAAAAATTTGCAGCTACGTATTGATCGTTTGGAACGTATGTTAGAAAACAATTCTCAATATCAACTTTTGGCGAAGATTAAACAGCTTAAAGAAGAAAATAGAGAACTAAGAGGTTTGGTTGAGGAACAGTCCAATCTGATCAAAAAATTAGAGCGCCGTATTCATTCTTTATATAGTGACATGGATCGCCGTTTGGTTGCTGTCGAAACCGATACCTCTAAAATTCTTAGCGGTCAACGAATCCTACCTGACACAGATTTATCGGACAGTACAAAAGCAACCAGCGTCGAGGATAAAACTGAACAGCCCAAAGCGGATGAAACGAACCAGGGTAAACAAATAGCATCGTCTAAAGATAAACAGTTTAATCAATCAAAACCCGAAACCAATGAAACAGCCTCCTCTACTCTCAATAATGATAATAAAGCCAGCAAACTCTTGGCAGAAAAACAATATGAAGAGCAGCAAGCCTATCAAAAAGCCTTTGAACAATTAAAAGCCTTACGTTATAGCAAGGCTCAAAAATCTTTTAGTGAATTCTTAAGCCAATACCCCGACGGCCGTTATGCCCATATCGCCCAATATTGGTTAGCCGAATCCAACTATGCCCAACGGAAATTTAAACTCGCCATTACCGACTATCAACGGCTATTAGAAAAATACAAAACTAGTCCTAAAAAAGCCGAAGCCTATCTAAAAATTGCTTATTGTCATTATGAGTTAGGCAATAAAAAGAAAACCCGCGAAACATTAAATACCTTAATCAAACGTTTCCCAAATACAACCGAATCAGGACAAGCAAAACGTTTATTAAAACGCCTATAAAATATCAATTTTTACTTGATCAAGTCGAGCTGATTCTGTATTATACCCGCTCTTTTAGAGATTTTACTTCTCTATAGGCGCGTAGCTCAGTTGGTTAGAGCACCACCTTGACATGGTGGGGGTCGGTGATTCGAGTTCACTCGTGCCTACCATACATATCAATAACTTATAACAAGATATTGAATTATCTGAGTGTTACCTAGGCCTTCTAGGTAAACATTTAGGTAAACATTTTTCAAAATTCTTTACTCACTCTCTTCAAATCTATTTAATATCCACCAATAGAACAGTCGATTCAATTAGTCCAATATTTGCTAACCTATAGAGACTCCTCCAATGTAGCTCTCCCGTGCATCGATATTTATAACAGGTGCAAAAAAAAATAAGTAAAATGGCGAACTGTAGCTTACCTTACCGTCCTAGCTCATAAGGAGGGTTAATTTATTGCTCTATTCATGTTTAAATGAGCCCCATTTTTCAAAGAGTGGAAATGGGTTTGTTACAGGCACAAAAAAGCCACTAAACCTTTATGTGATTTAGTGGCTTTGGGTTATATAATACCCCTCTCTGCAAGTGATACTGAGTTACCAGCTCCTATGATAATATGATCCAAAAGTCGTATATCGACTAAGGAGCAAGCATCTTTGACTCTGCTTGTAATACGCTTATCAGCCTCTGAGGGTTCAGGTACACCTGATGGATGGTTATGTGAAATAATTATGGCTGCGGCATTGTGCTTTAATGCCAGCTTCACTACCTCTCTGGGGTAAACACTGGCTCCATCAATGGTACCTCGGAACAGCTTCTCAAAGTGTATAATTTGATGCCTATTATCAAGCAGTAGTACGGCAAAGACTTCATGCTCTAAATGCCCTAGTTGGACTTTCAGGTAAGAACGTGTATCTTCTGGACTGGATATCGTATCGCCTTTGACGAAGAGTTGATCAATAAGTGTGATGGCAAGAGATATGATTTCTTGCCTCGTGATATTGGCTTTTATATTATAAGTACCGCCTTCTTCAGACAGTACCAGATTATTTGGATTGAACATGGTTATTGTCTCCTAAATAGTTAAGTAGGGGGGGCGCCCCATGAGTGGATTTAAAAGTTTTCCGTACCTTTATTATAGGAATTTATCTGTTGCGGGTTTAATTTTCTCAAGGTACTGATTTATTGCACTTTCCAGTTCTTTAGCCTCTATAGAAAACCCTTTAGCAAACTCTTCAATGCTAATTCGACGTTTATACTTGAGATATTCTTTTACGATGATTTCCAGTTTGGATGGTGGGTAGTTTATGAACATGGTGGGTCTCCTGAGTGAGACGCTAAAAGTTTGTGGTCAAATTGAGGTCTATCTTTCATCGAAATTAGTGCCGATAAGTCTGATATAACCGACTGGATAAAATCGGTTATTACGGTTTATAAAGATATTCAATAAATATGGCTGATGGCTTGGCTTTGCTGAATCGCGATAAGTTCTGCCATACCAGATATAACTCGGTTCTTTACAAGGAGTTCATTTTTTAATTGTTTAATTTCAGCTTGATACTGCTTTAGATTAGATTGACATGACTTATCGACTGTACTTGGGTTTTCCCCATTTTCTACAGGTTCTGGTTGGTGATGACATCGGCCTCGCCTTCGTCTCCCCTTTCTTGTTCTTGAGTTATGCTCATTATTATCTGTATTAGAACCAGAATTTTCATCTGCATCCTGGGCTTCTTTTAATATCTTTGGTTGATAAGTTGTAATCCATTTGGAGAGCGTGGTTCGGCAAATTCCAAGCTCTTTAGCCTTATCATTTAGAGTAACGCCACGCGGACGAACTAATGTTTCCTTAACGGCCTTAATTTTAAAATCTATCGAATAAACATTTGACATAATCTATCTCCTAAATATTAACAAAAATTGCTTATTAATAAATTATAAAAAAATAGGAAACTCCCACTGCTGTATAAAAAATATATGCTTTTTTTTCAGGCATAAAAAAAGCCCAGCTAGATAATGAATCTAGCTGGGCTTTAACGTTTTAAAGTAGTCCTAATAAGTGGAGGTCATTACCTCCAGATAAGAACTACCATATGAATATTCAAGTGGTCGTCGACGACCACGGGTAGCTACCCGTTGGTGTTTGATATCTTATAATTATTGCTACTATTCGCCATAATATTTGAGTTTTGTTATCGGAACTATTTTTGGTAGACATGCCTATCAACTTAATAGTTTGACTATAACGATCAAAATTCTTAAGCGATGATAGTATTTTGTTATAGGTTATTGTTAATGGTTTAAAATAGTTTCTGTTGTTGTTTTTACTGAAGTGATTAACTCCAGTTGCGAATAATAAGTGTGTTATAAATGTTATTACTTTGGTTAAATGATTAATAAGATGGGTGCTTAATAGAAGCACCCTGTTTAATGTACTTGTTTTGTTGGACATAAGTGCCTCCTTTGTTAATGGTTAATATTAAGTACAGTTGTATTATAGGAAAATCATTACTAAAACGTTAATTTTATGAAAAGGCTTTGAAACGCTTCGATATCTGTACTGATGATGATCGTGGTGTCCGTTACAAGTATGCTATATTCTTGTCCAGAGTGATAATTTCAGAATCTTGTAAACACCAGATGTGTGAGCTCATTAAAAAGCAGACGTTCGCATAAAAAAGCTGTACTTCCGGTTTAGTGACAATGGAGTCATTCGTACAAAAACACTTGATGTAAAAAATACAATTACAGATTAACCCAGGCTGTTTCTAAATCTCCAGAAAATAGTTTAGCGAGACACATACCTTTAAAAGCTGGATAAAGGTTTTATTGAGTTAAAACGCCTTAAATAGAAATAGCAAAGTTCATTGAACTTGTGTTTATGGTAAGGAAATGAACGCCTGATTATTTTCTAACAATTTGTAATAATTAAGCATTTAAGGCAAAATCAATTTATGCTGATTCATTTGGATTATGATTAAGAAAGTTTAATCTAAAATAAATCTATTATAAACTTTACTTGAGCATCAATCTCTTGATAATAAACCAATCCAATCCTGATAACGTTTTTCCGATTGTGGGAATCGGGGCTTCTGCCGGTGGACTGGAAGCTTTAACGACTTTTTTTCAAGCTTTACCGGCTGATACTGGGTTAGGGTTTGTCCTTATCGTACATCTGGATCCCAATCACACCAGTTTGATGCCGGAGCTCATCCAAAAAAACACTAAAATGCCCGTTTTTCAGGCTGAAGATAATATTAAGGTTGAAGCGAATTCGGTTTACATTATACCGCCCAAAAAAGAAATCACCATTCTAAACGGTATTTTGCAGCTTTTTGAGTTAAAAAAAACGCCTGGCTTGAATCTCCCTATTGATACATTTTTCCACGCTTTGGCACAGGATCAAGGTAAAAATGCCATTGCCGTTATTCTTTCCGGTACCGGCAGTGACGGTTCAATGGGATTGCGTACGATTAAAGGTGAAGCCGGAACAGTAATAGTACAAGAGCCGGAATCCGCAGGCTACGACGGTATGCCGCGTAATGCCATTGCAACCGGTTTAGTCGACGAGGTATTACCCCCAGAATTAATGCCGACACAATTACAAAAACTGACCGAGTATTT